>ERZ778515.428-NODE-428-length-36375-cov-5.798045_pt1 | contig 36375 bp, 36 predicted proteins | sample MGYA00510343_ERZ778515 | MGnify/ENA primary metagenome ERZ778515 (study PRJEB29527, sample SAMN07138965) | mouse gut metagenome | material: feces | host: mouse | place: China:Nanjing | collected 2016-01-25 ...
AAAGGGCTGTAGCCCCCTACTCGATTAAATCGGGTAGTTTGTTACAGCCCCTTTTGTTTTCTCCTATTCTGTCATCCGCTCTAAAATAGATACAAACCACAGCCTTTTCTATATGCTCCTGTTTTTCCTTCCCCCACCCCACAGAAAGGAGCCTCCTTATGCCATTTGAAATCATTCAGGGCGACATCACCCGCATCCAGACCGATGCCATCGTCAATGCCGCGAATCCCCAGCTGCAGATGGGCGGTGGTGTCTGCGGTGCCATCTTCATGGCTGCCGGTCCCCGCAAACTCCAGACAGCCTGCGACAGACTCGCACCGATCCACACCGGCGAAGCCGTCATCACCCCGGGATTCGCTTTGCCCGCCCGCTTTGTCATCCACACTGCCGGACCGGTTTACAGCCGGCAGTCCCCGGATGAAAGCGAACGGCTGCTCGCATCGGCCTACCGGTCATCCCTCAAGCTGGCTTTTGAACATGGGTGCCATTCCATTGCCTTTCCCCTGATTTCCAGTGGCATTTACGGCTATCCCAGGCGGGACGCCCTGGAAGTCGCCACGCGCACCATCCGGGACTTTCTGGAAACCCATGACATGGATGTGAAGCTGGTGATCTTCAACCGCAGCGATGTGCAGATTCCACCAGGGACCCTGTCTGCCGTGGATGACTGGCTGCAGGAACATCTGCCCGAGAGTCAGACAATCCGTCGTCTGTCAGACACAATTGCCATGGAGCAGCTCCGGGACAGTGTCCGGCTCCAGCCCTCCGGGGCCCCGGATTCCGTTTTCCGTCCCGACTTCTCCAGGATGTTCGGAAAACTCGACGAACCCTTTGACGTATATCTGCTGAAGCTCATCGACCGCAGGGGCATGAACGATGTACAGGTGTATCGGCGAGCCAATCTGGACAGGCGGCTGTTCTCGAAAATCCGCAGCGGCAAGGGATATCACCCCGGCAAGCGGACCATTCTGGCCCTGGCGGTGGCCCTGAAACTGACACTGGAGGAAACCGAAGCACTGCTGGAACGGGCAGGCTATGCCCTGTCGCCGGCGGACAAATTCGATGTGGTGATGGAATACTTTCTGGAACACGGTCCGCGGGACATCGATGAAATCAACGAAGTGCTGTTTTATTACGGTCTCCCCCTGCTGGGCGGGAGCTGACGATTCAGGCAGTCTGCCATCTTCTGTCTCAAGGAAGAACAGGCATCCGCGTTTCTCCCTGTATCACGGGATGTTTCCTCTTCTGTACGATGTCGCCTGACAGGCGACCATCGGCTTTCCGTCTTCCTGTATCCTCAAAGGCACAGAGGAGGTCACAGGGATGACAGTCAGACACATAGAAGAGACACACTGGCGTCAGAAGCAGAAACCGGGAGCGACAGAACTCGTGTTCATCCTGGATTGCAGCGGGTCCATGGCAGGGATGGGATCCGATGTCATTGGCGGCTTCAATGCCATGCTCGAAAAGCAGCAAAAAAAGCCCGGACGCTGCCGGGTCACCACCGTGCTGTTTGATACCGGATACAGACTGCTGCATGAGAGCATCGACATCCAGGATATGAGACCCATGACAGACCGGGACTTTGAAGCGGGCGGCTGCACGGCACTGTACGATGCCGTGGGGAGAACAATCCGCAGGATCGCGGAGATCCAGAAACAGACAGCTCCGAAGGGTCGGGCAGATCATGTCGTGTTCGCGATCATGACCGACGGCCTGGAAAACGCCAGCAAACGGTATACGCTGCCACAGATCCGGTCCATGATCGAACGGGAGCAGACTGCATATGGCTGGGAATTTCTGTTTCTCGGGGCCAATTTCGACGCAGAAGCCACTGCCGAAACCATGGGGATCCGCAAAGACCATGCGGTGGAGTATCTGGCAGACAGCCAGGGGATGCAGGTGAGTTTCCAGGCCATGAGCGAGTCCCTGGAATCCGTCAGGGACTGCGGTATGCTGGACACACGCTGCATGCAGTCTGTCCGGGAGGATACGCGGACACGGAGCCGAGTGCATCGAAGAAACAGGCACTGACAGACCCGCCGGCTCATGGAATGGCAGTGTCCGGCTGCCACCCGCATGGCAAGCCGGTTCCTGCATGCCAGGTGCAGCAGAAAACAGGCACTCCTGAAAAAAGTGCCTGTTTTTTCATATCCGGGCAATCCTCGGACCATCCGGTCCCTGGCTGACAGGGGATTCATCCCGCCCGCTGCAGGTACTGGATGATATCCTGAACCGTGGTCAGTTCCTCCATGTCCTCTTCGGTCGTTTCCGTTCCCGTCAGCTCATCCAGCGCCATGGCCAGTTCCACGGACGAGATCTCATCCATCCCGAGATCCTCCCGGAGTCTGGCGCCTTCCGTGACCCGTGATTCATCCACACCGAGATTCTGTGCAATGAGCACCTGGATGCTTTCTGTCATGTCTCTGTGTCCTCCCGCTCCGTCAATATGGAGTCCGCTGCTGCAGGCAGGGATCTCTGCAGCCATCCAGGGTCATTATACCGAAAAGAAGCAGGTTCTCCCCATGCCCCGCAAACCTGTCCATCCGGCTGATGCCGATGATACAGGTGCGGGCCTGTCAGCAGTCTTCCTCCTGGTCTTTTTGCGTCTCTGACAGAAACGCCAGGACCGGCTCAATGTATCGCCGGTCGGAGATGTCATAGGAAGACCCGAGCATGGCAGCCATGACTTCCTCCTGCGGTGTCCGGTCTTTCTTTGCTCGCAGTCCCGCAAGAAAGGCCTTCATCATGAGCCTGTATCGCAAAGACATGGCTTCATAGTTCAGTCCTCCGGGGCAATAAAACACCTTCACGTTCTGTGCCGCCAGATCCTGCACCGTTTTGTCCAGAAACACCTGGACTTCCGGATTGTCCGCGGGACTGGCGCCGACGCAGAATGCAGCCAGCCGCTTTCCGTTCCATGCCGGAATCTGTTCCTCAAACCAGCCGATCTTGCTGATCTGCCCGGCACAGGCCCATCCGCCGTACACAATGGCATCATATCCGGACAGATCCCGTTTGCGGGCCTCCTGCAGCGTGAAGCAGTCACCTCCTGCTGCATCTGCGATCCATTCGGCATACCGCCGGGTGAATCCCGTCTGTGAGCGATACACCACAACAGTTCTCATACCTCAGATTTTCCTTTCGCCGTTTCCCCACGACCCTGTGCAGCCAGGCAGTCGATTCCTTCAAACATCCGGGACAGCAGTCTGAACAGTGTGGCCAGTTCGTCAGCTGTATACACTGAAAACAGCGCCTGGAGCTCTTCCTGGTATTTCCGGAAATCTTCCCCAAAAAAGCGGTCTGTCCGCTCTGTGGTCTCCAGCGCCACGGCTCTGGGATCCCGGGGGTGTGGTATCACCGCCACAAATCCCTTCCGTTGCAAAATGTCTGCGAGTTTTTTCACATTCTGCCGCGAGCAGCCCAGAAGTACTCCCAGTTCCGTCAGCGTCTGCGGTGTTCCGGCCTGATGCAGGATCGACAGCAGCATGAACTGTTTGAGGGTCACATCCGGGATCCGGCTGTCAAAAAGCGTCTGGAGTCTGTTGGTGAGAATGAACAGCATGCTGAAGACAGCCCGCCCCTGTCGGACGGGAGTGTCGGAAAACCGCTGTATGAGTTCTTCGTGCGTCATGCACTCTCCTTTCCGGCCAATGAGCCCCTGTCCGGCTTCTGCAGATGACTCCTCATCAGCCCCTATATACGTAACTAGTTACTTATATGTCCTCATTCTATTCCCCGCGGTTGCTGGCGTCAACCGTGGTTCGTGGCCAGCGTCCTTCTCCGGCCGATGAATGACTGCTCAATGCCTGCGTCCTCCGTTGGCAGATATCCGATGGAAGCGAAGACAAGATAACGAAAAGCCCCGGAGCGGCAGGATGACCCTGCGATCCGGGGCAGGCGGGTTCAGGTATGAGTTGCAGCCCCCTGGGGCTGAGAGCTGCCGGTGATCCGGGCATTCTCGGGATGCAGCCAGGTATGGACGCAGAGATACAGCGGTCCGTTCCCCATGCGGATTTCCTCACGCCGGCAGATCACCGCGGTCCCCTGCCTGACATTCAGCAGGCGGCTGTACTTCGGCGGAATCACGGCCGGCCGCAGTTCCCAGGTCACACTGGCGGCGTTGCGGCAGGCATCGAGCTGGAACATGGTCTCCAGTTCATTGAGTCCCTTGTCCATGGCCACCTCCGGCAGGGCATAGATTTCCTCCACCCGCAGGGGCAGGTCGTCATCCAGGATCAGCCGCACCATGCGGAAGAGCCGCTGATGATCCTCCAGCCCGAAGGCCTTCTGGACATCGCGGACATTCGCGGATTCATAGACAGAATCCAGAAACAGCACCCGCTGACGCTCCTGTCTCGGAGCTGATCCGGAGACCGTGACAGAAGCAGGGCGCCGGGCCACGAAGGTTCCGCGGTTGCCGCCGCGGTAGAGAACTCCCTGGCGGCACAGTTCTTCGATGGCTTTCCGGACCGTCATCCGGCTGATATCCAGGCGCTGAGAGATCTCCCGCTCGCTCAGGATCGGTGTGTGGGGATCTCTTCCGGCGATGTCCTCCTGCAGAAAGTCCATGACCTGGACGTATTTGGGCTGTGACACGCAGTCACCCGCCTCCTTACTGGATCACGACAAACGGACGCCAGGGCTGAAGTGCATTGAGCAGCTCGTGCTCACCTTCCGGAATGTGCCCAATCACGTTTTTCCGCGGATCGGCCGGCATATCCTTCAGGACAATATGCAGTTCGCCTTTGTAGCGGCCGTAGCCGTCGTTCAGGATCACGATGTCGCCGCGCTTCATGTCCCGGCAAGTCTGGGGCTTGATGCTTTCATCGGCATAGGTGACGCGGGGGAAGGTGCTGCGGGCGCTGTACTCGCTCATGTCGCCGCGCACATAGTGCTGGTGTTCGAAGAGCACCTTGCGTTCGCCTTCCTGCAGCGGCCGTTCGAGCACAGGCTTGAGGTTGAGCACCCCGGGCTGGAGCTTGCACAGTTCGTCAAATTCCTCCGGTGTGGCGTAGCAGTTGGCAATCAGGATGTCGTCCACGTTGCCTTCGGCAATCAGCAGCCTTGCCTGGGCGTCCAGGGGGAGATCCCGGTGGTCTTCCAGCGTGCAGAGGCCCTCGGACACCGGCCAGGGACCGAAGGTGCCCGGACGGGAGGAGCCGATGAACGCAGCGATCGGCAGGTTGTTCTTCTTGATGTCCTCATTGCATTTCCGGAAATGCTTCAGGGAGAGTCCGGAATAGCGCTGGGGATAGAAGTTGTGGCAGGTCGTGAGCTTTGACCGGTCGGGGTGGTGGGAGCAGATGTTGTCGATGTAGCCGTTGCCGAAGCTGGCGTTGACTTCGATTTTCAGCCCCTCGGGGTTGCAGGTCATGAGGGATTCCTTCATCCCGTCAAAGCCTTCGTCCAGGCGGATACCGTCGGCATGCATGTCCTTGAAGAACGACAGGTCGTTCCATTCCACGCCGATGTGCTTCAGGACCGCCGGTGCGACGTCGTAGATCACTTCCATGCCCTTTTCGTGGGCATAGTCATTGAGTTCCCGGAACTCCTCCCTGATTTCGTCGCCGGATTTGTCTGTCACGGAGAGCAGACAGGAGAAGATCCTCTTGAAGCCATGATCTGCTGCCAGGTCGATGTACTTTTTGATGTTCTCCATGGAATCGTGTTCGGGGTAAACCGAAATGCCTAGTCTTGCCATTGATATTCCTCCAGTTGTTTTTCAAACAGGTCGAGCCGCATGTTCAGCTGTTTCTTCGCACTCAGGCCGAAGAGCAGGCCGGCGAGTTTCTGATTCCACTTCGACAGGCCCTGTTCATTGCCGCCGGTTTCTTCGTACGTCAGTTCCAGCTGCCCGGGAGCGGTTTCCTTCCACCGCCAGTCCATGGTCAGGATTTCCCGGCTGCTGTCAAAGCGCACCCGGTAGTGACCTGATTCCAGGGCCTCGATGGAGACAGCGGTTTTCTGTGGCCGTCCGTTCATGCCCGTCAGCTGTTTTTCATAGCACAGGCCGGCACAGACGGGCTGCCCGGCGTCCTGGTCTGCGAGAGCCTGGATGAAGGCATCCATTTTTCCCAGGGAACACCGGAAGTGACGCGCGGCTTTCACCGGGACTCCTTCCGGCTCCCGGCTTGCCTGCGGCTGCGGCAGATCATCCAGAGACCGATGCCGGTCAGGGCCAGGCCGCTGAAAATCAGGTAGATGGGCTGCGGCATCATGCAGGAGAGCAGAATGAACAGGCATCCTGCGGAAATCAGAAACAGCCCGTTTCTGTTGTTGGTCATGGCGGCTTCCTTTCTGTTTATGTATCAACTTGATTATAGTGCAAGGCACGCACCGGCCAAACGACAGTTTGGACAGACTGTCACCATCGGCAGGGTTTGTTTGTGACCGGGGATCCGGGACTGTCATGAAGCGCAGCCTGCGGTCCGGTCTCCCTCTGTCGGCACAATCCGGCGTGCACCTGTGAAAAAAGGGAATGGCACAGTGTCCATTCCCCGAAAGAAGCGGACTGTCCTGGTGACTCAGTCCAGGTCGAAGTCCGAAAGACCGGTGTCCTCTGCTTCGTCGGCTTCCACACCCTGGTCATAGCGGTTGGCCACGATGACGAAGACTGACCAGATGGCCACGGCAATCACCAGGTTCACCAGTGCCAGCAGGCCCGCTGCCAGGCTTTAGCCTGTTGCCAGGAAGGCATACAGCACAGGCGGCACGACCCAGGGCACCACGACGTGTGCATAGGGAACCCAGCCGGCGGCTGTCACGAGATAGGCAACGATTGTCAGTACCGCGGGCACCAGCAGCCAGGGAATGAAATAGATCGGGTTCAGCACAATGGGCATGCCGAAGACCACCGGCTCGTTGATGTTGAACACGGCCATTGGTGCGGACATATTGCACACAGCCCTGGAATCGGCCCGTTTCGAGAAAACCAGCACCGCAATGACCAGCGCCAGGGATCAGCCGGCGCCGCCCATCCAGACATAGGAGTCAAAGGAAGCCCGGGTCCAGATGTATTCCATGGGCTTGCCCGCCTGGAAGAGGGAATCGTTCATGGTCAGGGCCGTCAGGTAGGTTCCGTCAATGACAGCACCAAGGACATTCGTGCCGTGCAGGCCGAAGAACCAGAGCAGCTGGACGGCCAGGACAATGATCAGCACGGCTCCCAGGCCCTGGGAAAGACCCAGGAACGGCATCTGCACGTACTTCAGGATCACATCGCCAATCGCAAGGCCACCGGTGAGTTCGGACACGACCCAGGCTGCGGCACCGCAGAGGTAGATTGCAATGACACCCGGGATAATGGAGGCAAAGGCCTTGGAGACAGCGGGCGGCACGGAATCCGGCATCTTGATGGTGATCTTCCGGTTCATCAGCTTCGCATAGACAATGGAAGAAACCAGGCCCACAAGCAGCGCAGTGAACAGGCCCTTGGCATCCAGGTAGCTGTAGTTCAGGAATCCCCATCCCACAGCGTCGGCACCCTCCGGACCGGCTTCCACGATCGTGGCCACCTGCGGGGTCACGGCAATGAAGGAAGCCAGGGAAATCAGGCCGCCGGCGAGGGCATCTGTCTTGTACATCTTCGAGATCTGGTACCCCAGGGCGAAGACGAATGCCAGAGACAGCATGGCAAGGGTGGCCCACCATACGTTGCCGTTGATGGTGATCAGCCACTGCATGTGTTCTGCGATGTGCAGATCCGGCAGATAGTTGGTCGGAAGGTCGCGGACGAAGACATTGAGCAGTGTGGCGATGGCGCCGGTCATGGTGATCGGCATGATGGCGATGAAAGCGTCACGAATGGCTACCAGGAATTTGTTGGAGCCGATCTTCGCCGCTGCCGGGACGAAATGTTCTTCCATCCAGCTGGTGAATTTGTCAAGCATGTGGTTCTCTCCTTGATGGTTCAGCAGGCTAGTCAGGTCCGGCCTGTTGCCGGACACACCGGCCGAACAGGCCGGAGTCAGGTCACAGATGACAGGCGGCCGGACTGGACCGGCGTACCGCGGGCAGTCAGTGTCTTCACGGGAATGCGGCTGACTGCCGCTGCAGCCGGGCTTGTCAGCCTGAAGACAGGAAAGGTGAATGCCGCAGGGCCTCCGGCACCGGGAGCCGCGTCTGTCCTCTGTTCTATGGTATATACCACTTACAACTTGACTATACCACATAATAGACCAAGAACAAGCGCTTACACCATTTTTCTTCCGTAAATTTTGCGCTGTTTCCCATCTTTCTCCCATTATTCAGTAAAAAGACAGTATTTAATCTAGGCAAACCAGGTCATGTTATGTCAATTGGTATATACCAATAGGACATCTGGCTGGCCGGTCCCTCTGTGCGGCGGACTCTCCCCCACCGGCCCGCGCCGATCCGGCAGGATGCAGCGCCCCCACGTCCCCTGGATCGTGGATCATGATAAAAAGACACGGTGTCTCTCCGTGTCTTTTCTGAATCCTGCGAATCCATGATGCAGGACCTGCGTCTTTTGCGTCCGGGCTTCAGACCTCGACGAATCCGTAGATGTCCCCGGCCCCAATTTCATCCAGGATCATGAGCTCGTTTTCATCAATGTGCCCCAGCAGGTTGCGCTGACCATCGTTTTTCATGTCCTTCATCACCACCTGGACCTCCCCGGCATAGTGTTTGCAGTTGTCATTCACCAGCACCACGTCGCCCTTGACAAACTTCTCGCGCTCACACGCGCGCGGCGTGAAGTCACGGCCTTTGTACAGCATCCGCCCCAGGCGGCTGCGCAGCATGTAGTTCAGGCAGTCCCCCAGATCCACGTGGTAGTTGAAACTGAAAATGGCGTCCTTTTCGTTCTGACTCAGACCCGGTTCCAGGTGCAGCTTCAGCGGGATCCGGCGGATCTGCCCATCCGGCAGCCACTCCCGGATGATGTCCCCGAAGAAGGGATCCACGGCATCCAGGCTCTCCATCTTGGGATAGGCCTGCTGCATGGTCTCGGAAATCACCCCGAATTCCTCATCTGATGCAAAGGCGTTTCCGAAAATCGCCTCCGTGACGTTGTTCATCGCCATCATGTGCTTGAGCTGGGACTCCACCGGAATATCCCGGTGTTCTTCCACCGTCGGCAGGCCATCGGATACAGGCCACGGACCGTGTGTGCCCGGTACCTGGGAGCTCAGGAACATCGCCGTGGAAATGCCCTGTTTCTTCAGTGCATCATTCGTGGCATCCACTGCCTCCAGCGACGGGCAGGTGTAGCGCTGGGGGTAGAAGTTGTGGCAGGTCAGGATGTTGTCCGGATTGCCGCCCGCTTCGATGATTCCCTGCGTGAGGTCGCTCATCGAGGCATTGAATTCGATCTTCAGGCCATCCCGGTTGTTGACCAGGATCACATCCCGCTCATCCTTGAAGGGGCCGTCCATCCGCAGGATATCCAGTCCCATGTCCTGGAACACCGACAGGTCATCGGCTTTGGCACCCAGGCGCCGGAAGAGTTCCCCGTTGCAGTCCCCGGATACCACCATGCCGTATTTGTGTGCCAGGTCCGTCAGTTCGCGGAAGTAGTGCACCAGTTCCTCTTTTGTGCCCTCCACGGAAAACAGCGAGGTGAAGACCTTCGTGAAGCCGTGCTCCGACGCTGTCTTGAGGTATCGTTCAATGTCTTCCCGGCTTTCCTGCTCGGGATACAGAGAAATTCCCAGTCTGATTTTTTCCATAGTGTCTTGTTTCTCCTTTGTGCCTGCAGACCAGCCCGGCATACTCGGGATTCACCTGCAGGCACGTACACAGCTGTATCTTATCAGCGGGAGACCCTCGCGGCAGCCCTTTCAGCGAAATCTTCGCCGTAAACCGTTTCCGTGCGCTGTGCAGTGGAAGCCATGGTCCGGGGATTTTGGGAGTGCCGATGGTGGAAGGAATGCTGATGGGGACTGTGACCTCCTGCCTGTCGATGGTGACAGAGCGCGTAGTGCAATCATCGGCAGGGACAGCCGGTTTGACAAAATGATAGGATGTATGGCATGAACAGACAGACGCTTTTTCTGGGTATCACCCTGTTTTCCATGTTCTTCGGAGCCGGAAATCTCATTTTCTCTCCTTATATGGCGGCACAGGCCGGGTCGCTGACACCCGCTGCGCTGCTGGGATTTGTAATCACTGCTGTGGTCCTGCCGGTGTCGGCGATCGTCATCATTGCCCCCTATGGCAGTGCCTCGCGCATGATCAGCCGCCTCTGGAAACCCCTGGGTCCGGTGTTCCTGACTCTCGTGTACCTGCTCATTGGTCCGTGCATCGCGATTCCACGGACCGCCGGCACCTCCCTGGAGATGTGGACCTGGCTTATCGGCTCAGGATGGATGCCCCGGATTCTGTATACTGTGGTCTTTTTTGCGCTGGCATCCCTGCTGGCCCTGCACCCCGGGAAACTCAAGGACATCCTTGGAAAGCTCCTGGGACCGGCGCTGCTGGTCCTCATCCTGCTGCTCTGTGTCCCGGTTCTCCTCCACCCGGGGAACGTGGCACAGCCATCGGCAGAGTGGGCGGACCAGCCCTTTTTCACGGGACTGGAAGAAGGCTACCAGACGATGGACATCCTCGCGGCGTTCTGCTTCAGTGTGGTGATCCTGCTCAATATCCGCCAGGCGCATCTCAAGAACGTAAAACGGGCCCTGCTGTTCGCGGGCCTGACCGCCGGAGTGCTCCTGGCTGTGGTCTATACCCTGCTGGCGGTCTCCGCCATGAGCCGCAGCACCGTCCTCCAGCCACTGTCAAACGGTGCACAGATCCTCTCCGCCATGGCCCTGGAAACGTGGGGATCCGCGGGTCAGGTCCTTTGCGGTCTCATTTTCCTGCTTGCATGCTGCAACGTCTGTGCCGGGCTCCTGGCTTCCTGCAGCGAGTACTTCTGCGAACTGCTCCCGGCTATCCCCTACCGCCTTTGGCTGGCGCTGTTTGCGGCTGCCGGCGCTCTGCTGGCCGTTACGGGACTGGATTCCATCCTCTCCTGGTCCGGACAGCTGCTGTCCCTGATCTGTCCAGTGGCGATTCTGCTGCTTGTCACGGGGCTGTTTCGCCGCCCTGTCATGGGGCAGGATCCGAACGGGTCTGCGGTTTCTGAAAAATGACCCGATATGTGGCTCCGGTGTGCCGATGATGGCAGCCGGGGCTTTTTTGTCTTCTGCCGGTGCAGGCAGCCAAGGGGGGCTCCATCCGGGCTGCGGCAGGCTATCCGTTCATCTGGATTACGGTTGTTTTGACGTCATTGCCCTCTGGTGTCCGGGGTGAATGGATGCCGGAGGACAGAGGCAGTTTGTGATACATCCGTCACTTTCGAGGTCAGTGATCTGTCACGTTTTTGTAAGGTGCAGCGGCAAGGGCGGCAGTTACCGAAAGACTGCTGCCGGTGGCATGGTGCGCCTGGTCTGATCCGCAGCCATTCTCGATGTCACATTTCGTTCACCTCTGATTTCTCTGTTGACAGAATGTTGTTGCCGGCCTGCTTCCCGGATGGTAAGACTGGTATACGACGCAAAGGAGACCGTGCCGGCACACATACCGGCAGCCATCTGAACCGGCCAGGGACCCCCTGCGATCCGGCTGTACCATTGGACTCAACAAAAAAAAGCGCAGCTGCTTCCGGACGGAAACAGACTGCGCGCAGACTGCAGAAACCTCAGATCTGGTTTTCCAGGAACCTGGCCACCACCGCCGGCCCTTTCAGAATCATCCAGAGATCAATGAGTGCGAAGATGCCAATCCAGGCGGCCGAATACCAGAAAATGTGTTCGGCCCATCCAAGCAGGATCAGCGGGAGGACCGCCAGGAGTATGACGACCCAGGAGACAAACATTTCAATCATGGCCGTAAAGTTGTTCTTCACAGCCCCTGTGTCATCGTCCCAGATCAGGTGGGGATGCCAGCCATCTGTCAGCAGCCCCAGGCCATTGACAAATACATTGGTTACCAGAGACCCTGCACTCATGAGCAGGACATCCAGCAGATCCGCCTTCAGCAGCCACGCTGCCACGAGAATGAATAGTTCGCAGCCTGCCGACGACCACAGAAAGCCCAGCAGCCCCCGGCTGAGGATCTGGGTGCGCATGGACACGGGGATCACCTTCATGCGCCACAGATTCTGTCCTTCCCTGGAAAAAGTGGTGGAGGTAATCATGCTCATGGAGCCCACAAAGAGTCCCGTCATAATGCCAATGGCCGGCATCCAGGGCGTGAGATCCGGCAGGTCAATGTCTGCCAGCAAGGCAGGCACTCCCTGGATCAGGAATACGGCGGAGAAAATGATCACGATCAGGAAAGACGGCAGCAGGCAGTTCATGAACCAGGCAGGGGTCCGCAGCAGCATTCGGTTCTCCACCAGCAGGCAGGCCAGCCACGCCGGATGCTCCTTCTCGATTCCCCTGCTTCTGGCTTTCCGGATCGTGCTGCCCATGTTCGTGACAGCCGGCAGAAACAGCTTCCGGGCCGTGAACATGAACAGTGCCAGGCCCAGCAGCGTCACACCCAGATAAAGGCACAGGTCGGAGATGCCCAGGGTCGTGACGGAACGGGCTGCCCAGGCAATCTGCGGGAAGACATAGTTGATCAGTGCCAGATCCTCCGGATTGTTCATCAGTTCTGCCATCATGTCCGGATTGGCCCCGAAGCTGGAACTCAGGGTGGAAATGCCCACAGCCACGATCAGTGTCAGGATCCCGAACACCAGATTGAAGCGGTCCTTGTTTCGAAGGGCAGGCACCACATACATGAGGACCATCATGACCAGTCCAAGGACAAACACCGGCAGCAGCGGCAGGGTCACCAGAACGAGCAGCGAGACCAGGATCTTCAGGATATCCGGATGCACCGTCCAGTACGCCGCAAAGATGGGGAGTGCCATGACGGTGCCCACCAGTACCTGGCTTGTGAGGATCATGCCGGTTTTTGCCAGGACGATGGAGTCTGCCGTGACAGGCAGCGGAAGCAGCAGGTCTGTGTCCCTGGAGAAATAGAAGACCGTGGGCACGACCATCAGGGCCATGACCGCTGTCAACGCACAGGGAATCAGCATGCCTGCTTCCATCATGAGCGTATCCAGCATTCCCTGACGGAAGGCATCCAGGAAGGATATATACAGCATGCCCAGGGTCGGGACAAAGCACAGGGCCAGTACGACCATGAGCACCACGCCGCGCCTGCCCTTCTTCGTCTTCAGGTCCAGCGTCATGCTGTTTTTGAACAGCACCTTGAACAGCAGCCAGGCTTCAGACACGACCGGTGACCTCCAGGAAGATTTCCTCCAGTGTTTTATCCGCATACTGTTCCTGCAGCTGCTCGAGGGTGCCGTCATACTTCAGTTTTCCCTGGTTGATGAGCAGGATGCGGTCGCAGAGCTTTTCCGCCACTTCCAGCACGTGTGTGGAGAAGAATACCGTTTTGCCCCTGGAGGCGTGTTCCTTCATTTTCTGCTTGAGGATCCAGGCGGCCCCGGGGTCCAGGCCCGTCATGGGCTCATCCAGGATCCAGATATCCGGGTCGGACATCAATGCCCCGATGATGATGGCTTTCTGCCGCATGCCATGGGAGTAATCCGACATCCGGGTATCCAGCGCGTCTGTCATTTCGAATTCAGCCGCCAGTTTTTCCAGACGCTCCCTGCGTTCTTCGAGACTGACCTTATAGACATCCGCCATAAAGTCTGCATATTCCCGTCCGGTCAGCCGAAGCAGCAGGTCGGGAGAATCAGGCACGAATCCGAAGGTGCGCTTCGCCTCCAGCGGCTGTGTCTGGATGTTCTTTCCATCCAGCGTGACAGACCCCGCATCGGGCTTGAGCACCCCGGTGATCATGCGGATGAGGGTGGTTTTGCCCGCTCCGTTGGGTCCGATGAACCCCGTGATTTTGCCCGACTCCACATGGGCAGTAAAATCCGACACAGCGGTTTTGTCACCGTAGGTCTTTGTAGCATTCTGAATATCGATCATGGCTCACAATCAATCCTTTCCGTCGGGATTCACCAGGAATCCGGTACCAGTATGTCACATTTGTGACAAAAAGTGTCTTAAGATTTCATTGAATCCTGATTTTTCTGTATTTTTTGATATATCCGTCTTTTTCTGCATCTTCCAGGCCTGCATCCGGAAACAGTCCATGGCTGCCTCCCTGCTTTCCGATATCTATTCCAGGTCAAATCCACGGCTGTAGACAAAGCCGCCGAGCAGGATCAGCAGCAGGTCCATCATGCCATAGCCGGCCACCAGGGTCTTCATCATGGTCATAAACACCGAAAGCTCCATGGTATCCTGGGATACCATGCCGTCCGGTCCCGCCACCATCAGTGCCAGCAGTACCTGGATCACGATGACCGCCACATACAGCAGCACGCCCCACAGTACAGACATCCCCAGTCTCGACCCGTGACGCTTCAGACCCAGAGCCATGCCTGTCATGCCGCAGATCCAGTCCAGGATCATCTGGAATTCCGCCGCCAGAATCATCACCCAGATCAGCATGTGACCAATCTCGGGATTCTGTCCAATCAGGGCCTGGATGTTGTCCATGATGACCTGCGGCGCGAGAATGCGGATCGAAAGAATCGCGGTGGCAACAGACAGGGTGATGAAGAGCAGGCCACACAGGATGAAGGACATCCAGATGCGGCTGTCTGCGACCGGCAGACTGTGCATCACATATGATTCGGGCTTGAAGTTGTTTCGGTAAAAACTCAGCCAGCTGGCGAGGACAGTGACAATCACCGCCGCTGCCACAACCAGAACTGTCACAAAAGAAGCGTATCCGCCGAGTGTCATCATGACACCGGAACCGGAATTCAGCAGCAGCCGGCTGCAGCCGGCCAGTATAAGGCTGGCCGCGTACAGCGGCAGCAGTGGTCTGGCCAGTTTTGCCAGCTCATACTTCAGAAGTTTCATGCACGCATCCTCCTCTTGAATGCCTCGGAAATGCTGGTGCCTGTCCGCTGCCGGAGTTCGTCCGCATCTTCTTCCAGGATCACCTGTCCCTGGTCAATGAACGCCACCCTGTCCAGGATCCGTTCCACGTCAGACACCAGATGAGTGGACAGGATCATGGTGCTTCCCGGACGGTATCCCGTCAGAATCGTGTCCAGGATTTCCTCCCTGGTGACAGGATCCACCCCGGCCATCGGTTCATCCAGCAGATACAGGTCGGCATCCCGCGCCATGACCAGCACCAGCTGCAGTTTTTCCCGCATGCCCTTGGACATTTCCCGAAGCCGCATATCCGGAACCAGGTTCAGCTGCTTCAGCATCTCATCGGCTCTGCTGCGATTGAAATCCTGAAAGAAATCCTGCCAGAAGTTCAGAGTCTGCCGGACTGACCAGGACAGGTCCAGTCCGGAGAGTTCCGGCAGCCAGGAAACCCTGGCCTTTGTGGCAGTGCCTGGTATCTGTCCATCCAGGATGACTGTCCCGGAATCGGGACGGATGACGCCCGCCAGGGTTTTGATCAGCGTGGATTTCCCCTGTCCGTTTTTGCCCAGGAGCCCGAGAATCTGCCCCTCGGGGACCGTGAGCGTGAGTCCATCCATGGCCTGCACCGTTTTATAGGTCTTGACCAGGTCTCTGCATTCGATTTTCATATACTGATGCCTTTCTTGCGCAGCAGGGCTGCGATGTCTTCCTTCGTATATCCCAGCTGTTTCATCTGGCTGAGATAGCGGTCCGTCACTTCCCGGGCTTCATCCCGGGCTCTTTCTGTCAGAAGTCTGGAGTCGGCCGCAACATATTTGCCGGCTCCGCGCCGCGTGGTGATCAGGCCTTCTCTCTCCAGCTGCGCCAGAGCCTTCACCATGGTGTTGGGATTGACCTGCAGTTCCAGAGCCCATTCCCGCACAGAGGGGAGCTTCTCCCCTTCTCCCCATGTACCGGCGATGATGCCTTGGCGGATATGCTCCACGATCTGCAGCCAGATCGGGCGCTGATTGTCAAACTCCATCCCCTGCCTCCTCTCTACTGTACTACTACACTAGTACAGTAGAACATTGCTGTCAATCCTCTTTTGAGTGCGGGTGACCTGCCGGGATTGTACAGATGATGTCCGCGGATTGTCGCCTGTCTGTTATGATGAGGACATGAATTACGGAAAAATCAAAACCTATGACATCGCCAATGGCGAAGGTGTCCGGGTAACGTTGTTTGTATCCGGGTGCCGCAACCACTGTTTCAACTGCTTCCAGCCCCAGACCTGGGATTTTGGCTACGGACAGCCCTTTGACCAGGCTGCCAGGGACCAGATCTTCCAGGCACTGGATCATGCCTACATCCAGGGACTCACCCTTCTTGGCGGTGATCCCTTTGAGCCGGAAAACCAGGCAGATCTCGTGCCGTTTCTGGAAGAAGTGAAAGCGCGGTATCCGGACAAGGACATCTGGGCCTTTACCGGCTACATTCTGGACCAGGACCTGCTGGATGGCGGCCGGCTGCATGGTCCCTGGACCGACCGCTTCCTGTCCCTGCTGGATATCCTGGTGGATGGACCCTTTGTGCAGAATTTATATGACATTTCCCTGAAATTCCGGGGCAGCTCCAACCAGAGGATCATTGACATGAAACAGTCCCTGGCCAGCCAGGATGTGATCCTGTACCTGGAATGAAGCCTGAATGGCTGTTCCTGGAGACCCGTCTGGTCCCGATCTGTTTTTCAGCGCCGTATCCGCCGGCCGGGCCGGTTCGACAAATCTTGAAGAAATGTGAACAGGGACTATGCTAGAATGAGTTTCAGAAAGCATTTTCAGAAAATGGAGGACTATTGGGGATGGACAACAGAAGAGAAACGTTTGTGGACAAAGTGGACAGTCAGCTGAAGGGACTTTCAGAGCAGTCCCTGCATGTGTTTGCCATCATCCTGCGGGTCGCAGGCGTGGCGCTGTTCCTGGAAAGCTGCAGTGACGGGCCCTTCATACTGAGTCTGATTTTCCTGATCCTGACCATGTCTCTGGCCGACTACCTGGACAAGCTCCGGAAAAGACGGCGCAAGACTGCAAAAATGAAGGACTACATCGATGTGGAAGCCACGCCGCATGTCGAGCCAAAACCGAAAATCCCGACACCACCCGCCATTCACCCGGCGTATACCCGGACCCTCGCGGAACTGGAGCGCTCCGCTTCCCAGCTGGAACGGCAGTTCACACAGCTGGATGCTTTCCTGGACGATTTCTTCCAGGACAGCAGCATCTCCAAGGACAAGTACCTGTCTCAGATCGATGCAGCCCGGAAAGCCTGCCGAAAAAACCTGGAGAAAGCCACCAATGCCGTGAATCTGTTCGGTGATTCCAATCCGCCTTCCCCGACACGCCAGGAAGTGCTGGACGGTTACGTGGAAAGTTCCCGGCGGACTGTCTCGGACGTGAACGCCATCATTGATGAACTGCTCCGGGTGGATCAGTCCAATACCAAGCTCACCTATGAGTTCCTGGACGAAAACCTCGGACAGCTGAAAAATGTCACCAGTCACTACGACAAGGCCCGGACCCGATAAGCAGGAACACCACCTGCTTTTTTGCTGTCTGGAACCCAGTCTGCAGACTCCCCGTTGCCCCAAATGAAAAAGGACCTCTGATTCCTGTCCGGCATGCCTGCCACAGGAAATCAAAGGTCCTTTCTGTTTTCAGATCACTGCATAAACGGGTTGTCCGAATGGTCTGAACATCCCCTGATGCACAGACTCAGTCCAGGTCCGCGATCAGTTCCACTTCCACCTTCACGCCTTTGGGCAGATCTTTGACTGCCACACAGCTGCGCGCCGGCTTGTCTGTGATGAACTCGCCGTATACCTCATTGAACGCCGCAAAATCATTGATATCCGCCAGAAAACAGGTGGATTTGATCACCTTCGTGAAATCCGTCCCGGCTGCTTCCAGCACAGCCTGCAGGTTTTTCATGACCTGTTTCGTCTGGCAGCGGATGCAGCCTTCTTTGATTTCGCCGGTTTCCGGAATGATGGGGATCTGTCCGCTGGTGTACAGCACCCCGTGACAGGCCACCGCCTGGGAGTAGGGACCGATCGCTGCCGGTGCCTGGTCTGTATGAATCTTTTCCATGATATCTTCCTTTCCGGATCTGCTTTGCTTCCCGATCCGTGATGTTCTGCCGGTGCTTTTCTCAGTCCAGCACCCGGAAACCGGCATCCGCGAGTCCCTGCCGGACTTCCCGGATGTGGGCCCGGTCACGGGTTTCCACGCTGATACGCAGCACACAGGCTGTGATGCTGGAGCCCTCGCTGGCCTTTTCATAGGCAACCGTCTGCACATTGGCCCCGAGCTCGCCAAGGATTCCGGATACAGCCGACAGCTGCCCGGGCTTGTCCTCCAGCTCAATGGCCAGCACATCGCTTCGGCCGCTGGTCATGAGACCCCGTTCGATGATCTTCGAGAGAATCGTCACATCGATGTTTCCCCCGGAAACCACGCACACGATTTTCTTCAGGTCCTGCGGCAGCTTGTCAAACATCACCGCCGCCACGGACACTGCCCCGGCTCCTTCCGCGATCAGCTTCTGCTGCTCGATCAGCGCCAGAATCGCCGTGGCGATTTCATCGTCGTTGACCGTCACAATGCCATCCAGATAGTCCCGGCACAGGGCGAAGGTGTTGTCTCCCGGTTCCTTGACCTTGATGCCGTCTGCCACAGTGGTCACTTCCTCCAGACAGACAACCCGTTCTTCCTCCAGGCTGGCCGCCATGCTCGCGGCCCCCTCTGCCTGCACGCCATAGACTTTGATGTCCGGACGCAGTGACTTCACCGCAAAGGCGATGCCGGATGCCAGGCCGCCACCGCCAATGGGCACAACCACTGCATCCGCGTCCTGGATCTGGTCCAGAATCTCCAGGCCAATGGTTCCCTGCCCGGCAATCACGAATTCATCGTTGAAGGGATGCACGAATGTGTATCCTTCCTCCTGTGCCAGGCGCAGCGCTTCCTCGTAGGCATCATCATAGACCCCGGGCACCAGCTTCACCGTGGCGCCATAGGCCTTGGTGGCTTCGACTTTGGAAATGGGAGCACCGTCCGGCAGGCAGATGATGGAGGGAATGCCGTTGGCTGTGGCAGCCAGCGCAACCCCCTGTGCATGATTGCCCGCGCTGCAGGCCACCACCCCATGCTTTCGTTCCTCGTCCGTCAGCTGGGAGATCTTGTAATAGGCACCCCGCAGCTTGAAGGACCCGGTGTTCTGAAGGTTCTCGGTTTTCAGGAACACCTCCCGTCCCGGCGCGATCTTCGGTGCCAGGATCAGGTCCGTCTGACGGGCCACATCCCGCAGCACATACCGTGCATGATAGACTTTGTCCAGTGTCAGCATTCCGTTTCTCCTCCCTTGTCCTTTGCAGCGAGCTGATCCACCAGCTGCCTGGCAGCCCGGGCGCTGCGGCCGGCTTTTCGCAGGGCGAACTGTTCTGCCAGCTTGACCAGGTCCTTTTCCCGGATCCCCTCCCGCTTTGCGAGAGAATCCACGATCTGCAGATACAGCGCCTTGTCCGGTTTTTCGAAGTATACCCGCAGCCCGAACCGTTCGGAGAGAGACACCGTTTCCTGCATCGTATCCTGCCGGTGGATTTCGTCGCCCTCCCGCGCCTGGAAGGTTTCCTTGACAATGTGCCGGCGGTTGCTCGTGGCGTAAATCACCGTATTGCGGCTTCTCGTGCTGGCACTGCCCTCCAGGACAGCTTTCAGTGCGGCAAAGTCGTCATCGTTTTCGCGGAAACTCAGGTCGTCTATGAACAGAATGAACTTCAGCGGCTGCCCCGCCAGTTCATCCAGCAGACCCGGCAGCAGGTGCAGGCTGCTTTTGTTCAGCTCGATCAGCCGGATTCCTTCATCCCGCAGCTCGTTGGCCACGGCCTTCACCGTCGCCGATTTGCCGGTCCCGGCATCACCATACAGCAGGATATTGGCAGCCTTTGCACCATTGGCCAGGGCCTGTGTGTTGTCCAGCACTTCCTGCTGCTGGCGCTTGTAGCCCACCAGATCTGACAGCTTCACCGGATCGGGGTTTGTCACAGGCAGCAGCCGGTACCCGGCATCTGTTCTGTCATCCGCCTCCAGCCGGAACATGTGCCATTTGGCAAAGGCCCCGAACCCATGGCGGCTGACGGAAGACACACGCTCCAGCCACAGGGGGTACAGACTGCACTCGTCTTCCACGGTATACCCGGCTTTGTAGCCATAGATGTCAAAAAAACCCGGAGAGAGCAGCGCGATTTCCGACAGAGCATAGAGCTCTGTCTTGGCAGCCGAGAGCATCACCGCCGGAATCATCTTCTGTCGGCTTGCCAGTTTCACACAGCCGGTTTCCAGCGAGAGGACCTGTTCCCGGAAATACCGGGTCCAGTTTGTGTTTCCCGTTTCATAGAGCTCATGCACAAACAGTGCATAGCTCTCCGGCGTGGGGTCCTTCAGCAGTTCATAAAATGCATGGATCACCGGATCCTCTTCGAGTCCCCGGAACAGGGCGAAGCACCGGGTCCAGCCGTAATAGTCCCGCGGCGTCATCAGCGGTTGATCACGGCGCCTTTGTCCGCGCTGGATACCATGGATGCATACCGCTTCAGGTAGCCCTTCACGTTTTCTTTCTTTTTGATGGGCATTTCCTGCTTCCGCTGTTCGATCTCGGCTTCAGGCACCAGCAGTTCGATGATGTGGTTCGGGATGTCGATCGCGATCCGGTCTCCGTCCTTCACATAGGCGATCAGTCCTCCGTGCACGGCTTCCGGCGATACATGGCCAATGGATGCCCCGCGGGTGGCGCCGGAGAAGCGGCCGTCTGTAATCAGTGCCACTTCCTTGTCCAGTCCCATGCCGGCAATGGCAGAGGTCGGAGACAGCATTTCCCGCATGCCGGGACCGCCTGCAGGCCCTTCATAGCGGATCACGATCACATCGCCGGCTTCGATTTTTCCTCCGAAAATGCCGGCAATGGCCTCTTCCTCGCTGTCAAACACCTTGGCGGGTCCTTCATGCACCAGCATTTCCGGCGCTACGGCACTCTGCTTCACCACGCAGCCATCCGGTGCCAGATTGCCCCGGAGCACCGCAATGCCCCCGGTTTTTGAATAGGCGTTCTCCGGCTTGCGGATGACCTCCGGATTCAGGTTTTCGTGCCCCTGCAGGTTTTCCTTCATGGTTTTTCCGGTGACTGTCATCACACTGGTATCCAGCAGACCCAGCTGATCGAGCTCGTTGAGCACCGCATACACCCCGCCTGCCGCGTTCAGGTCTTCCATATAGGTGGGACCGGCCGGGGCCAGGTGACACAGGTTCGGGGTCACGGCCGAAATCTCATTCGCCAGATCCAGGTTGATGTCCACGCCGCATTCATGAGCAATCGCCGGCAGGTGCAGCATGGAGTTCGTGCTGCATCCCAGTGCCATGTCCGCCGTCAGGGCGTTGCGGAACGCAGCTTCCGTCATGATATCCAGCGGACGGATGTCCTTTTCAATCAGGTCCATGATCTGCATGCCTGCATGTTTGGCCAGCTCGATCCTGGAAGAGTACACCGCGGGGATCGTGCCGTTGCCCGCCAGACCCATGCCCAGCACTTCTGTCAGACAGTTGTGGGAGTTCGCAGTATACATTCCGGAGCAGGAACCACAGGACGGGCAGGTGTTCAGCTCATATTCCTTCAGCTTTGCCTCGTCGATCTTGCCCGCTTTGTATTTGCCCACGGCTTCGAACATGCTGGACAGGGAGGTCTTGTGGCCGTCAATGCGCCCCGCCAACATCGGCCCCCCGGAGACAAAGATTGTCGGCAGGTTCAGACGGGCTGCAGCCATCAGCAGACCGGGGACATTTTTATCGCAGTTGGGCACCATGACCAGGGCATCAAAGGCATGGGCCAGGGCCATGGCTTCCGTGCTGTCGGCAATCAGGTCCCGGGTCACCAGGGAATACTTCATGCCCTCATGTCCCATGGCAATGCCGTCACAGACCGCAATGGCCGGGAACACCACCGGAGTGCCGCCTGCCATCGCGACGCCCATTTTCACCGCATCGGTGATTTTGTCCAGGTTCATGTGCCCCGGCACGATTTCATTCCAGGAAGACACGATGCCCACCAGGGGCCGCCGCATTTCCTCTTCCGTCATTCCCAGGGCATGCAGAAGGCTGCGCTGGGGTGCCTTCTCCTGCCCGGCTTTCATATTGTCACTTTTCATATCGCTTACCATCGTCACTTTCTGTCAGCCAGGGTCAGAGCTGTTCCCTGCCGGAACCGGCTCTGTCTGGTTCTGTATATGGCAATAAGGACAGTGAAGCACTGTCCTTATTGCGGTTGATTCATCCCGGCGTCCTCTCCTGATTACAGGGTCCGTATCAGAGCTTTTGAAACCGGGTCAGAATGCCCGGATCTGCGGTCCTGGGAGAGTGCAAACCCCGTTTGCGTTCCGGGGAATGTCAGATCAGTTGTTGATCAGTTTGTCTTCGTCGCTCCAGCTGTACAGCGCACGCACTTCTTCGCCGACTTTCTCCGACGGGTGCTCCGCAGCCAGCTTGCGCAGGGCACGGAAGTGTGCCTGGTTGCCCGCATTGGACATTTCCACCAGGAAGTCCTTCGCAAATGTGCCGTCCTGGATGTCCTTCAGGATCTTCTTCATGGACTTCTTCGTCTCATCGGTGATGATCTTCTCACCGGTGATGTAGTCGCCGTATTCCGCCGTGTTGGAAATGGAGTAGCGCATACCCGCAAAGCCCGACTGGTAGATCAGGTCCACGATCAGCTTCATTTCGTGGATGCACTCGAAGTAGGCGTTGATGGGATCATAGCCGGCTTCGCACAGTGTCTCGAATCCTGCCTGCATCAGCGCAACCACACCGCCGCACAGGACTACCTGTTCGCCGAACAGGTCGGTTTCCGTTTCAGTCCGGAATGTGGTTTCCAGCACACCTGCACGGCTGCCGCCGATGCCGGCTGCATAGGCCAGACCCAGGTCCAGGGCATCGCCTGTGGCGTCGTTTTCCACGGCAATCAGGCAGGGAACGCCTTTTTCCGCTTCATATTCGGAACGCACCGTGTGGCCAGGGCCCTTGGGCGCGATCATGATCACATTGACATCCTTCGGGGGCTGGATCAGACCGAAGTGAATGTTGAAGCCGTGGGCAAACGCCAGTGTCTTGCCGGCTGTCAGGTTCGGCTTGATTTCAGATTCATAGACTGCTTTCTGCTTTTCATCGGGAATCAGCACCATGATGACATCTGCCGCTTTTGTGGCATCCGCAACGCTCATGACTTCCAGACCCTGTTCACGGGCCTTGTCGGCGGACTTCGATCCTTCATACAGACCGACAACCACGTCCACACCGGAGTCCTTCAGGTTCAGGGCATGGGCATGACCCTGGGAGCCATAGCCAATGATGGCGACTTTCTTTCCGTTCAGCTTGTTCAGGTCACAGTCCTGCTGGTAATAGATTTTTGACATGTCTTTACTCTCCTTCTTTGCTGTCTTCTGTATTTTCACGCCTCAGATAGTGACAGCCGCGTTCCAGCGCCACCACCCCCGTCCGGCACATTTCAAGAATGCCGTAGGGCTTCACGATTTCAATGAATGCATCAATTTTCGAGGTTTCCCCGGTGATCTCCACACACAGTGTGTTGGGGGAAAGATCGATGATTTTCGAGCGATAGATATCCACTGCCGACAGGATATCGGAGCGGGTTGCCGGCGAGTTTTTCAGCTTGATCAGTGCCAGCTCCCGCTTCACGGATGCATCCCGTTCCATGATTTTGATTTCCTTCACGTTGTACAGCTTGGCCAGCTGTTTCACGATCTGCCGGCGGGTGGTTTCGTCTCCCTCCGCACTGATGGTCATGCGGGAGAAACACGGGTCTTCTGTTTCCCCGACGGTCAGGGAATGAATGTTGAATCCCCGGCGGGTGAACATCCCCGAAATTCTGGACAGGGCGCCGGATTCGTTTTCCACCAGGATCGCAATTTCAAAGTGTTCCATCTGCTCCATGCTTAGACCTCCGTGATGATGTCGTCAAAGGAGCCCCCGGGGGGCAGCATCGGAAGAACGAATGCATCCGGATCAATGGCCACATCCACCACCACCGGTCCTGTGTGGGCAAATGCTTCGGCCATGACCGGTCCCAGTTCCTGCCGGTTCATGATTCTCAGTCCTCTGGCACCGAAGGCTTCAGCCAGCTTCACGAAATCCGTCTGCCGGTTCAGGGTGGTCTGGGAATAGTGTTTGTCGAAGAACAGATTCTGCCACTGCCTGACCATGCCCAGCACATTGTTGTTCATGATCACGATCACCAGGGGGGTATTCTGACTCACGGCGGTAGCCAGTTCATTCAGGTTCATGCCGAAGGAACCGTCACCGGTAAAGAGCACCGTTTTCTTTCCTGTGGCCTGGGCAGCTCCGATGGCGGCGCCCATGCCGAATCCCATGGTTCCCAGACCGCCGGAGGTGATAAAGGTCCGGCGCTTGTGGAAGGGATAGTACTGGGCTGTCCACATCTGGTGCTGTCCCACATCCGTGACCACCGGGGTGTCGGCCTCCGTATGACGGGCGACTTCCCAGATCAGGGAATGGGGTGTGAGCTCCTTTGGATCCAGCGTGGCTTCCAGCTGTTCCTCGCCAATCGCCCGCAGGGCATCCAGGCGGGCGTTCCACGCGGGATGACGGGCTGGCTTAACTGCTTCGATGAGCGCTGTCAGGGCCTCCTTCAGGTCCCCGCCAATCCCCAGATCGGAGGATATGTTCTTGTCGATTTCCGCCCGGTCGATGTCCATGTGAATGATGCGGGCGCCTTTTGCATATTTGCTGACATCGCCGGTGGCACGGTCCGAGAACCGGGCTCCGATGGCAATGATGAGATCCGCTTCATCCTGTCCCACGGAGGCCGGATAATGTCCGTGCATGCCCACCATGCCCAGGAACCGTTCGTTGTCGTTGTCGATGGCAGACAGGCCCATCAGCGTGGAACCGATGGGTGCATCGATTTTTTCCGCCAGTGCCAGGACTTCCTCCGAGGCATCTGCGGTGATGACACCGCCGCCTATATAAATATAAGGAGAGACGGCTTCGGCAATCATGTCCGCCGCTGCCTGGATTTTTCTGAGCTTGACCGGTCGCTGTGCTTCCTTTTCCACCACCGGTACCGGTTCATATTCCTGCATCTGGACCTGCACATCCTTGGGGATGTCCACCAGCACCGGACCGGGCCTTCCGGATTTTGCGATCCGGAAGGCTTTCCGGATGGTGTCCGCCAGCTCTGTATAGTCCTTGACGAAAAAATTGTGTTTGGTGACCGGCAGCGTTACACCGGTGATGTCCACTTCCTGGAAACTGTCCCGGCCGATCAGAGCATTGGGCACGTTCCCGGTGATGGCCACCAGCGGCGTGGAATCCAGGTACGCCGTGGCGATGCCGGTTACAAGGTTTGTCGCACCGGGGCCGGAAGTGGCAATGACCACGCCCACATCCCCCGTGGCTCTGGCATAGCCGTCCGCGGCATGACAGGCACCCTGTTCGTGGGCTGTCAGCACGTGATGGATGCGGTCTTCCCGCTTGTACAGGGCATCATACAGATTGATGACCTGTCCGCCCGGGTATCCAAACACAGTCTTTGTTCCCTGCTCAATCAGAGTTTCAATTACAATATCCGCACCACTAAGCAGCATTCATATCCCTTCCTTTCCCTTCAGACAATGTATGTTCATTCTACACCAAATGAAAGGAATGACCAAACCCGTTTTCAGAAAGTTTCACCCAATGTTTCAGGCGTCTTTCTTGATTGCCACAGCCCGCAGGTTCATTGCTTTGCTGCCGGATCGAAGACAGATAAAAGCCCCGCCATCTTCAGCAGATGACGGGGGCGCCGTATCTTGTGTGGCATGCAGTGACTCGAATGCAGTCCATCATCGGGATCCTGCAGGAAATCCCTGCCCATTGAGGCTGTCAGCAGGCTTGCGCTGTTTCTGCATCCACCGATAGACATCGCTGACAAAAGCCGTGGTACCGGCCAGGATCACCGGATAATTCTGCCTGGCTGGACCCCGGTCACAAACTGTTTCACACAGCCTGTCTGCCAGGGCGGCGTCCATCGAGGGACACCAGTTCACAGGAACCCCCAGATTCCAAAGGATACGACACTGGTCTTCGGTGATCCGGTAATGACCGGAGGTCACGGGACAAATCCGGATTTCCCCGGCAAAGGGGGCCAGGATGCGGGCAGTGCCGGCAGGATCCTTGTCATCCGGCACAGCCAGGACCAGAAGGGCATCCTTCACATCCAGCGCCCTGAGGGAGTCCGCCAGCTGACATGCAGATTCCCGGTTGATGCAGGCATCCAGCAGCCAGAGCGGCGAGCGGCGCAGCACTTCCTGACGACCCGCAAAATTCAGTGACTTCAGCAGAGCCGGATCGGAGGGTTTTCCTGCCATTACTTCCGAAGCCGCCAGCGCCAGGGCACAGTTTTCTGCCTGGAATGCCGCCAGGGTGGGCAGCAGCACATCCCGGTATTCATTGTCCGGGGTATGGACATCAAAGCGGATCCCGTCTTCGGTCCGCTGCAGATTCGATGCCCTGAAATCCCGGCCATATTCCAGCACGCGCACCCCGAGACTTTGGGCTCTGTCACGGAAGATTTTGCGCACCGCCTGTTCCTGACGGGCCATGACCAGGGTCCGGGTCCCTGGCTGAAGGATATGCGCCTTGTCCCGGGCGATGGCTTCCAGACTGCCCCCGAGTTCACGCAGGTGTTCCTTGAAAACCGGCGTCACCAGGGCTGTCTCATGGGGGATGCTGCCCACATCATCGAACTGCACACCCTTGCCGCATTCAAAGACCTGGAACGCGGCATGGTTTTCCTCAAAATACAACCGGGCAGTCATGGCCTGGCTGCCAATGGGGCTGATGAACTGCCCTGACGGGACAGCCACTGTATCCAGACAGGCTTTCGCTTCGCCCACCAAACGGCTGAAGTCCCTGCAGCCGATCATGGAGCCGCCCAGCCGGATACGTTCCCGGAAATCCAGAATGTGGGGACTGGTCAGCAGGCCGCAGGGACCATCTTTTTCCAGAAGAGCCGCCAGCATCCTGGCGGTGGAGCCTTTGCCTTTGGATCCGGTGACCAGGGCGGTCGGAACGGAAACAGGTTTCGAGAGCCAGGATGCCGTCAGTTCCGGATGGCGCTTCCGGGAATCCGGCACATCCCACTGTCTGTCAGGATCGGCTTTCTGCCAGGAGGCGTAAATATAGTCCACCGCCTGTTCACAGGTCATATCCGGCACCGGTTCCTGATTCCCCTGCATATCCACAGCCGGTCCCCGGTTTTCTTCCTGCCGTTTCATCACCGTACCTTTTCCCTTTCTTCCCGCAGCACAAAGTACACCAGCACCGGCGCTGCCAGGGCGGAGACCGCCAGCGAGGTCCAGACATCCGGGAGCACCTCGGAAACCGCCAGCAGGGTACCCAGGATCGTCATTGCCTGCACCTGGGAGTACTTGGACAGGATATGATTCATGTTTCTTCCGACCGTGACCACATCATTGACGGAATTCATGCCCAGTTTCAGCCTCGCGGGAGCCGGAAGACCGATCTGACCGGAATCCACGGTTTCGCAGTTCAGGACCCGCAGCGAAAGGCTGTCACGTCCGTACCGGATGATGATCTTGTCATTTTCCCCCACGCCCAGAAGGGTCATCATGTCCGGGTTCAGCCTGGCGATGCTGTTGCGGTCATCCGTGTCCTGCGTCCAGGTGACTTTCAGGTCGAATTCAGCAGTCCCGATCATGTGTTCCAGCAGCCGGTTCCAGAGCTTTGCCGGCAACGGCCGGCGGATCATTCGCCGGGGCCTGCGCAGGATCTCCGCGCGATGAAACAGAGGCGACTGTGTCTGCAAAACCGCCAGGTCCTGATACAGCCGGGATTCGGGATCCAGTGCCGCATCCAGGTCATAGAACATCTCCGATTCCACCGGATGATAGGTCTGCGTCATCAAGTCCCGCTGTTCTGGGGTCATTTCCTCCAGCAGCCGGACATAGTTTTCCTTGCGGATCCGCGCCACAGGATAACTGGCCCAGCCCATCAGGATGCGGTAGTACCGGGGAACCATGACTTTCCGGGCGGATTTTCCGTTTTTCACCACCCGGCCATGGTCCTGATAGTCGCTGCCTTCAAATGGCAGGTACATCCGGGTATCTGTCAGTGGGTTGTACAGCCAGAAATCACTGTCCGCCGCTTCCGGTTCCAGATCCTGGTACAGCAAGGAGGAAAAATACACCCGGCTGATCTGATCGGCCTTGGGCAAGCCCAGGTCGTAGTTTTCTTCAAAATCCGCGCCCACCAGCAAAGGCGCTCCTTCCAGCCCCGGGGTTTCTTCCGTGCCTTCGATCCACTCCCTTCCATACAGCGTGCGGATCAGGCGGTTGGTCAGCAGGATCTCGCCTGTTTCCGGTTTTTCACTGCCTGCAGCCGGGTTGGTCCACAGTGTGGCCTGCGCTCCCTGGGGTCCCACAGCCTGCAGCCGGGAAAAAGGGGGAAAATCCGGCGTCACGACCCGGTCCTGCGGCTTGTGCCTGACTGCCCGGCCCAGGCGGCAGACCCGGTAGCGTGTATCGTAAGGTATGTTCTCCAGTGCTGTCAGGCACTCCCGGTCCATGGGATCCAGGATCACTCCCTGCCTTGTGGCTGTCACCTTCACGGGTTTCTTTTTCCAGTCACACCAGGCCTGCAGCCAGTCAGCCGCCAGAGCCGCTTCCGGTAAAACGTCCTCGTGAAACAGAGTTTCAGAGGAAGATCCGGATCCTTTGACAGCTTCGGCACCATTTGAAGCTTCGGTCTCCTGGCTTGCGTCTGCACCGGTCTCCATCTTTCCGTCTGCCGGCATCACAGGGACCATCACACCGTCAGCAAACCGCAGCATCTCAGGCACAGGAAATCACCAGGTCTTTCAGGGCATTCAGTAGCATGGCCAGGTTTTCCGGGTTGTCCGGATCCCGGTATTTCCGGTTGATTTCCAGCTGCAGGGCCGGCACCTTCAGGTCCCGGATACAGAACCGGGTCACGGTTTCGGTTTTCGCCGCCGAAAACAGCCGGTCGCTCCAGATCTTCTCCGGGTTGAAACCCTGAGTCAGAAAACACAGACGGGCTTTCTGCACCAGCGGGCTTTTCCCTTCCCACCCCGGGCCGGTACCCAGTTCCACATCAAAGGGCTGCGAGGCTTTTGCGCCATGAAGATCCAGCACCACTTTCACCGGGTCATCCTGCAGGATCCGCGCGAGTTCCTGTTTGTAAGGGCTGATGGATGCCGGATCGTGGTTTCCGTCTGCATTGCGGGACTGTCCTGCCGCCAGTACGGCACATCCGGTTTGTGCATGCAGCCACAAAGCCAGGGCCCCGGTGTACAGATCCGCGTTTTTTTCCCTGCCATCCCGCCAGTGTGTCACAGCGTGCGGCGCTGAGACCAGCACCGGAATGCTGCCCGGAAGAACCAGCAGCGGCGGCAGGTTTCCTGACTGAAATGCCAGTTCCAGATCCTGGATGTCATCAAAATTCATGCTTGTCATAGTGTTTCCCTTTTAATACAGCAGCAGCAAATTTCAGCGATCCGCAGTACAGTGCCGGTTTGTCTGATGACAGGGCTTCCTCCAGGGAAACCAGGTCCAGGCCGAACTGCGCGGACAGTTCTTCCAGATCCGCCAGCCTCCGGGTGTCAAAACGGACCAGAGTCACAGCTTTTCCCGTCTCCAGCAGCCTTCTGATCATCTCCGGTGCCTGTTTGTCCGCCAGCACCGAGAAGAAAATCCGGTCCACCCCGGGCAGAGACCGGCAAAGGGCTTCGATGCCTTCAGGATTGTGGGCCCCGTCCACGACCTGGAGGGGATCCTGGCTGACAATCTGCATCCGTCCTGGCCAGAAGAAGTTCTTTTCTGCCTGTTCCAGCGGTTTCACAGGAATGTTCGCTGCCGTCAGCAGCGCTGCTGCCAGTCCCAGGTTGGCTTCCTGGTACTTTGGAAAGTCCTCGGGCAGCGAAAGAGCCGGAACTTTGGTCAGAAGAGTTCCGGCCTGGGCCGCTTCGCGGGAAAGAATTTCAAAAAGTGCCGGATCCTGTTCTGCGGTGAGTGCGGGAATGCCGGGTTTGAAGATGCCGGCTTTGGCTTTTGCGATTTCTTCCAAAGTGTTGCCCAGATACTGCATATGGTCCCGGCCGATGTTGGTGATTCCCGTCGCCAGGTAGTCCAGTGCGGTCGTCGCATCCCGCTCACCGCCAAGACCTGTCTCCATCAGCATGAGATCCACGTCTTTTTCCGCAAACCAGACCATGGCCATCCAGAGGTCGGCTTCGAACATGGTGAAGTCCTGTTCTTCAAACAGCGGCAGCCAGCGGTCGTATATCGCTTCCCATTGATCTGCAGGGATGGGCTGGTTGTTGATGGTCATCCGTTCGAAGTGGCTGAACATATGGGGCGAGGTAAAGGTGCCGATGACAGGTCTGTCCGCCAGCAGCGACATCCAGGTGACGGTGCTTCCCTTGCCGTTGGTGCCGGCGACCTGGATGGCGGGGATTTTCAGAGTTTCAGGGATATACTGCTGCATGAGACTTCGCAGCTGCTTCACCGGCCGGTTGATGCCGGTGCGGGATTCCAGGGCTGCGATTTTTTCGCTCAGTGTCATGGTTCCATTATAGTCAGGTCCGTATAATGGGGCTATGACGATCACAAACAACAGCTGGGATGCACTGATCCAGCGGGAGAAGGAAAAGGAGTATCTGAATGACCTGGACTGGGCTTTGGCCCGGGAATACAAGACGAAGAAGATCTATCCGCCGAAGGAGCAGATTTTCGAGGCGCTCAAGAAGACCCCGAAGGAGAATGTGAAGGTGGTGATCCTTGGGCAGGATCCCTATCATGGTGAGGGCCAGGCGCATGGGATGGCGTTTTCGGTGAATCACGGGGTGAAGATCCCGCCTTCCCTGCGGAATATGTACAAGGAGCTGGAGAATGAATACCAGGTGCCGTTCTCGAGAGACGGCAACCTGGAGGACTGGGCGAAGGACGGGGTGCTGCTTCTGAACCCGATCCTGACTGTGGAGGAAGGCAAGCCGCTGTCCCATGAGAAGCTGGGATGGCAGCGGTTTACCGATGAGATCATTGATGAGCTGGAGAAGCAGGATCAGCCGATCGTGTATCTGTTGTGGGGCAGCAAGGCGAGGCAGAAAAAGGAGCGGATCCATAATCCGAACCATCTGGTGCTGGAGTCCCCGCATCCAAGTCCCCTGTCGGCGAACCGGGGGTTTTTCGGGAACGGGCATTTCCGGAAGGCGAATGAGTTTCTGGAGGCGCACGGGGTTAAGCCGGTGAATTGGACGCGAAGTACGCTGAAGTAATGGAATGATGAGAAAAAGCCGTCAGGGGGAGATCCTGGCGGTTTTTTGGGTGGGATTGAGAATGAAATCCATATACCAGTCGTATCCATCATGACCGATCAAAAACGAATACTTAATATACTTAGCATTGGACAACATAATCAACGAGATGCTCAAACAAGAAAAAACTTCAATGAGTATTTTTTGATGATTTAAATCCATTTCGTAATCAACAAGAACCTCAAATGGATCACCCCCGCATGTGCGAGACTAATAGTCAATGTTTTATTCTTGTGAGAGAGCTACTCCCGAATTAACAAGACACTCAAACAATTCCCCTTCTACTGTAATGACAGAACAGGGTTGAGCTTACTTCCGAATTAACAAGACACTCAAACAGCGACCGGCAGACCCTCAACAGCCTATAAGTTTGAAATACTTCCGAATTAACAAGACACTCAAACGCTGTCGGTGACCATCTGGAGCGTTTGCCCGGTTTGAAATACTTCCGAATTAACAAGACACTCAAACACTATCGAAGAGATTCTCGCAACGGTTGAGAGTTTGAAATACTTCCGAATTAACAAGACACTCAAACAGCTGGACCGATTCGCCCGCAGCCGGTACGGTTTGAAATACTTCCGAATTAACAAGACACTCAAACAGGATGCCATGATGGATGACGAGAAGTTCGGTTTGAAATACTTCCGAATTAACAAGACACTCAAACCACATGTGCGCCTAGATAGGAGTAGAACATGTTTGAAATACTTCCGAATTAACAAGACACTCAAACAGGACGAAATCGAAGAACCGGACACGGAACGTTTGAAATACTTCCGAATTAACAAGACACTCAAACATCTGACTGGATCAACAGTTGGATGTACCAGTTTGAAATACTTCCGAATTAACAAGACACTCAAACACTTACCTGTGGCGTTGGCAATGCCGCCAAGTTTGAAATACTTCCGAATTAACAAGACACTCAAACACTGGGCGCGGCGAGATGAAATCTCCCGCTGTTTGAAATACTTCCGAATTAACAAGACACTCAAACAGTATCGGGCCTGTGTCTGCCTGACAGGCTGTTTGAAATACTTCCGAATTAACAAGACACTCAAACGAGCTGGATACCGGCTGCATCGGTGTGGAGGGTTTGAAATACTTCCGAATTAACAAGACACTCAAACGGACGGCGATGCCGTCAAAGACGTCTCCGCCGTTTGAAATACTTCCGAATTAACAAGACACTCAAACTGGGACGGACTGGGTGCCGGAATGCTTACTGTTTGAAATACTTCCGAATTAACAAGACACTCAAACTGATCATGATGTTGCGGATGTAGAGGTCTGCGTTTGAAATACTTCCGAATTAACAAGACACTCAAACGGGATTCATAGGTCAGTCCGTTTCCCTGGAGTTTGAAATACTTCCGAATTAACAAGACACTCAAACCGTATGGCAGCATGATTTCCAGTTCGGGAACAGTTTGAAATACTTCCGAATTAACAAGACACTCAAACGCATTGAGCGTGAATTGGGCGTATTAACTTGTTTGAAATACTTCCGAATTAACAAGACACTCAAACGGTCACCTTCGGCGTCCTGGTTGTCCGTATGTTTGAAATACTTCCGAATTAACAAGACACTCAAACAGTTCCTGAACCTTCATCTGCCCCCTTTTGGTTTGAAATACTTCCGAATTAACAAGACACTCAAACTCCTTCGGATGCATGGTCATAAATCCAGTCCGTTTGAAATACTTCCGAATTAACAAGACACTCAAACTCCTTCGGATGCATGGTCATAAATCCAGTCCGTTTGAAATACTTCCGAATTAACAAGACACTCAAACCCACTGGCTACACTGGTGTACTTGGCTGTTGTTTGAAATACTTCCGAATTAACAAGACACTCAAACCCGATGACCAAAGGTCAGCGCTGTCCTATAGTTTGAAATACTTCCGAATTAACAAGACACTCAAACAACTGCTCAGATTCCCGATGAAGGTGATGAAGTTTGAAATACTTCCGAATTAACAAGACACTCAAACAAACGGAGACTGGACTCATCCACCACAGCTGTTTGAAATACTTCCGAATTAACAAGACACTCAAACACCATTGATGTCTGTCTGAAATATCCACCAGTTTGAAATACTTCCGAATTAACAAGACACTCAAACTGGCAGTTCCACAAGGGATTCCATCGAACATGTTTGAAATACTTCCGAATTAACAAGACACTCAAACATCAAGAGTGTCTGGCATATTTTTCAATTGAGTTTGAAATACTTCCGAATTAACAAGACACTCAAACCGAGAAAGATGCGATTGGGTGGAGCCGGTTGTTTGAAATACTTCCGAATTAACAAGACACTCAAACCCGGGAAAGTGTTCACGCTGCCGAAAAAACTGTTTGAAATACTTCCGAATTAACAAGACACTCAAACAGGTCGAGGCCATTCTCTCCGCCAGGGACGGTTTGAAATACTTCCGAATTAACAAGACACTCAAACAGGATCCTACCTCTTCATCGTCGGCGTTTTTGTTTGAAATACTTCCGAATTAACAAGACACTCAAACCCAATACCTCAGCGACATCCTTCCCGACGAGTTTGAAATACTTCCGAATTAACAAGACACTCAAACTGTACACAAACCCCTTGCTTGCTATTCTCAGTTTGAAATACTTCCGAATTAACAAGACACTCAAACCCCACAAACAGAAGCTGAACAACTGCGAAGGTTTGAAATACTTCCGAATTAACAAGACACTCAAACGCAAATGCAGGCATCAAAGCATCATCAGCAGTTTGAAATACTTCCGAATTAACAAGACACTCAAACCCAAACCCGGTGCTGACAAATCAGACTTCACGTTTGAAATACTTCCGAATTAACAAGACACTCAAACAGGACCATCCCGCTCAACAGCTGGATATGTCGTTTGAAATACTTCCGAATTAACAAGACACTCAAACACAGCCTGCAGACCGCAATGACTGCCTACAGTTTGAAATACTTCCGAATTAACAAGACACTCAAACAAGCTAAAGGCGGAAATGGTACCGCCCAGGGTTTGAAATACTTCCGAATTAACAAGACACTCAAACACCCCGACGCTGAACCGGTCCCGGCCATTGGTTTGAAATACTTCCGAATTAACAAGACACTCAAACTCCTCAAGGGAAATGGAAAAGCGGTCCAGATGTTTGAAATACTTCCGAATTAACAAGACACTCAAACATGCGTCCGGACTTGCAGAAGTTTGCCGCCGTTTGAAATACTTCCGAATTAACAAGACACTCAAACTCGATGACCCGGTTCCTTTTTTTGACGATGGTTTGAAATACTTCCGAATTAACAAGACACTCAAACTGGCCAATCCAAGCTGCTGTCCAGAATGCAGGTTTGAAATACTTCCGAATTAACAAGACACTCAAACCCACCACCGAGAAGACTTTCCAGATGGATTCGTTTGAAATACTTCCGAATTAACAAGACACTCAAACTCGATCCCGTGTTTCAGGTTGTACTCCACTTGTTTGAAATACTTCCGAATTAACAAGACACTCAAACTGGCGATGTGGCCAAAGCCGCCACCGTATGGTTTGAAATACTTCCGAATTAACAAGACACTCAAACGCAGCCCGTTCCACATCAGACTTTTTGTCTGTTTGAAATACTTCCGAATTAACAAGACACTCAAACGTGATTGGAAAAATTCGCCCGGACACAACCGTTTGAAATACTTCCGAATTAACAAGACACTCAAACTCCAAATCAGCGGTGATGGAGCAGTCACCGGTTTGAAATACTTCCGAATTAACAAGACACTCAAACGGCCGACTGACAAAGGACATCGAACTTCGAAGTTTGAAATACTTCCGAATTAACAAGACACTCAAACTCATAGAGCGTGAAATCTCAGGATTGGTGTGGTTTGAAATACTTCCGAATTAACAAGACACTCAAACCCACAGAAATCGCACGGGCGCTGCCTGCACAGTTTGAAATACTTCCGAATTAACAAGACACTCAAACCCGTACGAATGCAGCAACGACGGGAAAGTGGTTTGAAATACTTCCGAATTAACAAGACACTCAAACACAAATTCTGCAGTCTGCACCCGGTCGTACGTTTGAAATACTTCCGAATTAACAAGACACTCAAACTGAACGCAACACTGGAGGGAAAATCTGTTAAGTTTGAAATACTTCCGAATTAACAAGACACTCAAACTTTGTGTCCGATGACAGTGCTTCCGCTCATGTTTGAAATACTTCCGAATTAACAAGACACTCAAACTGGCGTTGACAGGGGCAGCTGCCTGGTACAGTTTGAAATACTTCCGAATTAACAAGACACTCAAACTCGGTCTTCTTGAGGTACTTCACGGCTTCTGTTTGAAATACTTCCGAATTAACAAGACACTCAAACGACGAATCTGACGGGTCACAGGAAGGGACAGTTTGAAATACTTCCGAATTAACAAGACACTCAAACCCGCGACGCAGACAGGCGTTGGTGACTTTAGTTTGAAATACTTCCGAATTAACAAGACACTCAAACCAACGCCAATAATGCTGAAACTGCTTTGAGGTTTGAAATACTTCCGAATTAACAAGACACTCAAACAACTTGAGTCAGAAAGGACGTGATGACGTGGTTTGAAATACTTCCGAATTAACAAGACACTCAAACTCACGAAACGGTGCTATTGCGAAGGATTTGGTTTGAAATACTTCCGAATTAACAAGACACTCAAACCAACCCATTCGTCGATCACTTCGGGCGTGACGTTTGAAATACTTCCGAATTAACAAGACACTCAAACATTCCTGAGCCGCTAAAAACATGGGAAAATGTTTGAAATACTTCCGAATTAACAAGACACTCAAACGTGGACTTCGCAATATCGCCAAACCACTGTGTTTGAAATACTTCCGAATTAACAAGACACTCAAACTAGTCGCGGACCATGTCGGACAGAAAGCCGGTTTGAAATACTTCCGAATTAACAAGACACTCAAACAATGGCTGTTGGAGGGAAA
>ERZ778515.431-NODE-431-length-36244-cov-5.080301_pt1 | contig 36244 bp, 33 predicted proteins | sample MGYA00510343_ERZ778515 | MGnify/ENA primary metagenome ERZ778515 (study PRJEB29527, sample SAMN07138965) | mouse gut metagenome | material: feces | host: mouse | place: China:Nanjing | collected 2016-01-25 ...
GGAAAATTTTTTAATCACATATAAAAATTTGAATAATATAGTAAAAGGACAATTTAATAATCCTATTGCGCAGTGCATTATTAGATGGATCCTGCCTAATTCAACAGGATTATTATCATCTACAATAAAACATGATACAGGATTTAGGATATTATCATCTATACAGAAAGGTTTCAAAGGGATATATTTCAAAATATATGACAGTACAACGAATGGAACTCCTATTACTATTGCACAGCCACAGGTGCGTACTTGTGCTGTCCATAAATTTTAAAATGGAATAAAATGGCAAGATTTATAATTCTATTATGTTTGCTTCTCACAGTAAAGCATTCTTTTTCACAAGACATAAAAGTTAAGACAGACAAAAAGGGACGATGCGGGTACGAAGACTCGCAAGGTAATATTGTTGTCCCGTGTAAATATGAGACAGCATATCCTTTTTATAATGGAAACGGTAAAGTTGGTAAAGGTAATAAGTATGGTATGGTTAATACCGAAGGTAAGGAAATCATACCGGTGAAATACGATGAGATTACCGATTGGAGTGACAAGCTATATCGTGTAAAGTCCGGTGATAAATATGGGCTGATATCCAATACGGGTAAAATAATAGTAAAGCCCAAATATTCCTTTATCAGCCGACTCAACCGTGCAGGCAAGGCTTTGCTCCTTTCCGGAGGGAAAGAGAAGAAAGGTGTTATTACCGGTGCGAAAATGGGGTTGATAAATGTTGACGTGACTATTATAGTAGATGCAAAGAAGTACGATATTCTGTGTGAATTTAATGCGGAAAATGGACTTCCGGACAGGGAGGCGGCAACGAAGGTAAGTCTGGCTGATACGTTGAAGACAGATTGCAGCTATATATCCTGTTTTGCCGGAAAGAAGAATGTTGTGCTTGACAGTAAAGGCAATGCCTTAACACCGCTTACAGACAAGGCTGTCTATCTTATGCCTACATCCGGAATGTCGGCATTTTCCATACAGAACGGTAGTAAAAAGACATCCGGATATTGGGACATTGAGGCAAAAAAGAATATATTGATTTCCGACAAGGCAAAGAGTATTGTGGCGTGCAACTGCAATCCTTTCACAGGAGACATTGCGAGGGTTGATAATCCTTTGTCGCATACATCTTACTTTGTAGATAAACATGGAAAGAAAATATCCGATGAGTATTCACGGACAAAATATAAAGGCGGCTATTGGATTGTGTACGGTAATGACAAAAGCTGTGCATTGCTCTGTGAGGACGGACACTTCATTTATGAAAAAGGACTGTTTCAGGACTTTAAGTTTCCTGATGTAAAGAACGGTGTCGTATCATATATTCCAGCAAAGAAAGACGGAAGATGGGGACTGGCAGACATAAAAGGAGGTGCGGCAATCCCATTTGAGTATGATGACATAGATACTCCGCAGTTCGGTCTGATTTATGCCGTAAAAGAGGGCAAGAAAGGTGTTATAGACGTGAAAGGAAATGTCATGGTTCCTTTTGAATACAACGATGTTGTAAAAGCAAAGTCTTCCAATATAAATAATATATGGGTATGCAAGGACGACAAGCTCTTTTATAATTTTGATGTAAGGAAGCAAAGTCTTATCGGTGACGGCATGGCTGTGGCAACTGGTTTTGAAGACGGACTGGCATGGGTTGTGCCAAAGGAACAGACGTTAAAAAACAATTCGATACACAAAGGTCTTAAGAAAATGTATGAAATAAAGCTTGTATCAAAAGAGGCAAAGTCGTTTGGTGTTCTCGTTGATACCGTAGGTTGTATCAGAAGTCATATACCCGTACCGCAGAACCTGTTTTCGCAAATATCTTCTGCCATAAAAGAAAATGGAGGCACGCTGACCGACACACAAGAGAAGAATTTGTTACTTCTGCATACACGCGCCGTAAGAGTTTATCCTTTGGGCGGAACTATTGACAGAGACGAGTGGGATTACTAATATCATAAAAGGAAATAACTACTATGAAATATATTTTAATGACGGTTATGATGCTTTTTTCATTGCCGGAAATAATGGAAGTATCTGCACAGAACGATAATCTCAAATACAGGAGAAGTTCCATATATACCTTGATGATAAGTCATGAAGACCAGAAATTTGCAAGTGAGATTAAAGATGCTTTCGTAAAGATACCAGTACCGGACAAGTTTAATGACCATGAGCTTAGTGTCAAGATACTGAGTTTGGATAAGAAACTGAAGGGTGCATCATCGGACAAAGAAAATTCAGACATTTCTTCTTTTCTCGAACGTAATAAAATAGCCAGCCGTCTTGTTGCCAAATGGTTTAACAGGGATGTTAATACAGGAACTTGTAACATGGAGCTGGTTAAAGAACGTGGATTATACAATGCTACCGAGTATGACAGAATACTGGCTGAAAAGTCGGCGAGAAGCACAGCTTTGCTTATGGATGCGGGCGAAGACCTTATAGGTAATACATTTGTACTTGTCAATGATATAAGATATGTCGACAAGTCAAAAGCCGGAGCAGCTGTCGGTATGGGACTGAGAATATTGGGAGCGTTGGCAGGTGCTGCTACCGGAAATTCTGATTTTGCAGATTTGGGTGACTCATACGGAAGTTTGGCAGAAACACTGAAAGGGTTTAAGGTTAAGATAAACACTTTTCTGTATAAATTAGAATGGGATGAAGCCACATCGGCTGTGTTCTATAAAGATCAGTATACATCAACTCCTGACATTGTAAAGAAAGAAGAGTTTGAGGACGGACGCGGCAAGTATAGGCTGAAATATGTAGGCAAGGTGGAAAGCAGCGGAAGCACAACCTCATTTATGGGCATAAAGCTTGACGAGCCTGTAGAGATGGTACGAAAGGCATGTCAGCGTGCCTTGGATGAAAATGTGGCAAGTCTTCAGCATGAGTTTGAAGAATTCAGGACAAAGTCGCCTCTTGTCTCGGCACAACCGATAACGGCATACGTCGGAATGAAAGAAGGAGTGACTAAGGACTCTAAATTTGAAGTGCTTGAGATTATAGAGAAAGATGGTGGTGCAAGAGAATACAAGAGGGTAGGAGTGATAAAGCCTGTTGACGGACTTATCTGGGACAACCGGTATATGTCTGAAGAAGAAGGTGCTGCTTCTGCAACATTAGGATGTACTACATTTAAGAAAGTAAGCGGCGGAGACTTCTTCCCGGGAATGTTGATACGTGAAATAAAAGATTAGGAGACGGAATTATGAAAATCAGATTATTAATGATGTTTTCTGTATTTCTTTTTATTATAGGAAATACATCGGCAAAGAAAAAAGAACCTTTACGGTATGACATCGTGTCAGCCGGTTCAGGAGTGCAAGGTACTTATCTTGTAAGAGTCTATGTCTATTCAAAATCTTCGATTGTTTCAGACGAGGACATTAAGTATGCTGCCGTACATGGGGTGATATTCCGTGGATTTAACGGCACACAGGGTAATCCTTCACAACGTCCAATGGCTCAGAGTGTGACGGTAGAACAGGAAAAAAGTGATTATTTCAATGCTTTTTTCGGCAAAGAGGGAGCATATCTTCATTTTGCCACCGTAATCTCCGGTTCGTACGAACGCATAAAAACAGGTAAGGAGTATAAGGTGGGAGCCGTGGTTCAAGTTAATAAGGACAATCTGCGTAGGGAACTTGAACAAAGCGGCATCATAAAAAGTTTATCTAACGGTTTCTAAAACAAAAGATTATGAAAGAATTATTAATAATGTCTTTGGCATCAATTCTGCTTTGTGGCACAGCTGATGCACAGCAGCGCGATATAAGGTTGCCGGAAAAGCCAAAGACGACAAATTATCGTGACTACACACAAGAGACATCCGGATTTTGGTGCTCGGCAGAAATAGATGCCGGAAGCTCGGTTATTTTTGAAAAGAAGAACGTTCTTGCTGCAGGGTTCTCTTATACGGCAGGTTACAGGTTTAATGAGTATTTAAAAGTGGGAGCAGGAATGGGCGCAAGATATTATATGACAAACAACGACTGTTACCGTAGCACGCCAATACGCTGGACAATGCCAATTTATGCGAATGTGCGTGGTAATATAATTTCGCAAGACAACCGAAGTGTCGTGCCTTACTGGTCGTTTAACATCGGAGGTGCCATTCGCGACGGTTTCTTAGTCTCTCCGACAATTGGCATACGTGTGGGAGAACAGCGCAATGCCTTTATAGCCGGTATAAGTTACGGTTATAATGAGATAAAGGGATATGAGAACGGTAAGAAGGGAATAAACTTCGTTCTTATGCGGCTTGGATATGAATTCTAACTTTTTATGATATGAAAAATATTTTATTGTTTATTATGAGCGGATATATGGCGGTAAACCTCTGTTCATGCGGGTCTCATGCTGAATCTATATCTGCATTCCATAATCAGGAGATAGAGTGCCTTGGTGTTGAGCTTGACGGTTCTCAGACATTACGTGTGTTCGGCACTGGCAAGAATAAGTCTGATGCAGTTGAGCAGGCAAAGAAAAATGCCGTGCGTGCTGTGGTATTCAAAGGTATAACAGCCGGACGTGCCGGATGTAACATGCGTCCATTGGTGAATGAAGCCAATGCTGAAGAAAAATACGAGGACTATTTCAATATATTCTTTATGGACAAAGGTGAATATAGAAAATATGTATCAATGAAAGATGAGCGCCCGTTTTCAAAATCAAAGAATAAAACCGCTGTAGATGTGAGCTATGTTGTTACTGTAAGAATATTGCGTAGTGAGTTAAAGGCGCGTCTGACAGAAGACAATATATTGGTGAGATAATTTGTATAAATATGAATAAAAGAGCATTTTTAATTGCCGTCATGACCGTTATTGTGCTGGCGGCATCAGGTCAGGCAAAGAAGCCACGGCTTATGGTTGTGCCGAGTGATGCGTGGTGCAAGGAACATGGTTTTACCCGTGACATTGAAAATCAGGGTGAGATGGAAACAATATCCGACTATAAAACAGCATTGGGTACGGATAAGGATTTGAACAATGTTATTTCTAAAATAAATATACTTATGGCGGACCGCGGATTTCCTTTACAAGATCTGCAACAGACCGTAAAGTCTATAAGCAATGTTTCAGCTGAAGACAGGCTTATAAAGAGCAAGACAAGTGGAGCCTCTGTAACAGAAAGTCCTCTTGACCGCCTGCGCCGCATGGCAAAAGCCGACATCATACTTGAAATAGACTGGACAATAAACGAGACGGGACCAAAGAGGAGTGTAACATATAATCTTCGTGGGCTTGATGCCTATTCCAACAAGCAGGTTGCCGGTGCACAAGGGACTGGAGCTTCTTCTTTTTCAGCCGAACTTCCTGTGCTGTTGGAAGAGGCGGTAATGAACAATATGGATAATTTTACAGCACAGTTGCAGGCTCACTTTGAGGATTTGCTCGCAAACGGGCGCGAAGTGGTGGTTGATGTGCGCGTGTTTGATAATGGTTCGGGCATTGACCTCGAAAAGGAGTTCGACGGTTTGGAGCTGACGGAGATAATAGACAACTGGATGTCTGAGAATACTGTTAACCACCGTTTTAATAAGTCGGATGCAACAGAAAACTATATCCTTTTTGATCAGGTCCGTATACCTTTATATAAGCAAAACGGAATGGCTCAGGATACTGACGGATTTGTAAGAGGGCTTATGAAGTTTCTCCGTAATGCTCCATACAACATACCTTGTAAAGTTGTGAACCGTGGTTTGGGACGTTGTCTTTTAATATTGGGAGAAAAATAAAATGACTACAATTATGAAAACAAGCATTTATTCCATAATGACAGCTGTGCTATTGGCAAATCCGTTTTCAGCAGATGCTCAGGAATGTAATGTTCCTTTGTCTGTTATAGTTGACAATTCTGACGGGATATTGCCGGATGCTGTGGCAAATGCCGTTGAAAACAGTCTTGAACGTGTCGTGACGGCAAAAGGCATGTCTTCGGATTTAAAGTACGGACAATTTATTCTTGTGCCGCGCATAGATGTTTTGGATAAAAGCATACATCAGGGACCACCTGTGCAGATAGTAAATAATCTTGGGGTCACCTTGTATATTGCTGATGCATATAGCAAGACAAAGTTTAGCTCCGTCTATATGGAAGTTGACGGTGTAGGTAACAGTGAGATAAAAAGCATGATGGCTGCTGTAAGACAACTGAATGCATCAAATGGCAGACTGGTGACTTTTATAGAAGCAGGAAAGAAGAAAATCATGGACTATTATGACCGTAATTATAGGCAGATATTGTCGGAAGCGCGGCGAAAAGCTGAACAGCAGCAATATGAAGAGGCAATCATGCTTGCCACATCTATTCCGGTCTGTTCAAGAGGCGGTGATGAGGCTACAGCGTTTGGAATTAAGATTTATACAAAATACAGAGACCGCTGCAATCTGGAGATGCTAAATAAAGCCAAAATAATATGGGCGGCAAATCCTACATCACATGGTGCACATGAAGCCGGTATATATCTTGCTGCAATAGATCCTGAGGCTGCATGCTATAATGATGCCACAAAACTCTATTTGGAGATAAAGGGACAGGTTCGCTCGGATCTGGACTTTGAAATTCGCAAGAAATACAACGATAAAGTTGCGATTGAGAAACAACGTATTGAGTCAATGCGTGCAATAGGAGTGGCATTCGGCAACGGTCAGAAGCCGACGACTACAAATCTTATGTGGCTTAGATAATGTCTGTCAACTACGTTTCTAAATTTATATAAATACATTTATATTAAGGTTCACAATTATTCTTTACTGAGATATAATTGTGAACTTTTTATATTAAATAATTTATTACCGGAAACGGGATTGCAACAAAACTTTTTTTACAGCAGTCCTCATTTTCAATTAAAATACTTAACTTTGCAAAATTAATACATATTTTAAATAAAAACTATCAGCAAATGCTTACAATCAAACTCATCAGTGAGGAAACTGAACGTGTGATTAAAGGCTTGGAAAAGAAACACTTCAAGGGTGCGAGAGAAGCCGTGGAAAATGTGTTGGCTGTGGACAAACGCAGACGCGAGGCACAGCAGAAGTCGGATAAGAACAAGCAGGAGATAAAACAGCTGTCGTCGAAGATAGGTTCCCTTATGAAGGAAGGCAAGAAAGACGAGGCAGAAGAGATAAAGACAAGGGTTTCCGTGCTGAAACAGGCGGACAAGACCCTGGGCGAAGAGATGGCAACGGCTGAGAAAGAAATGGAGACGCTGCTATGCTCGATACCGAACATCCCTAACGACGACGTTCCGGAAGGTGCCGGAGCCGAAGACAACGTGGTGGTAAAAACGGGCGGAGAGGTTCCTGAGTTTGAAGGCGAGCCGTTGTGTCATTGGGACCTTTGCAAGAAATTCAATCTCATAGACTTCGACCTTGGAGTTAAAATCACGGGGGCAGGTTTCCCCGTATATATCGGTAAGATGGCGCGTCTTCAGCGTGCGCTTGAAGCGTTCTTCCTCGAAGAGGCACGCAAGAGCGGATATCTTGAGGTCCAGCCGCCATACGTGGTAAACGAGGCATCAGGCTACGGCACGGGACAGCTGCCCGACAAAGAGGGACAGATGTATCACTGCAATCTTGACAATCTTTATCTAATTCCTACGGCAGAGGTTCCGGTGACGAACATCTTCCGTGATGTCATCCTTGACGAGAAGGACCTGCCGATAAAGCGTTGTGCCTATTCGGCTTGTTTCCGCCGTGAGGCAGGCTCGTACGGCAAGGACGTGCGCGGACTGAACCGTCTGCACCAGTTTGACAAGGTGGAGATTGTCCGCATTGACAAACCGGAACATTCGTACCAAAGCCTGGACGAGATGCTGGAACATGTGGAAGGTCTAATGAAGAAGCTGGAACTTCCCTACAGGATACTTCGCCTATGCGGAGGCGACATGAGCTTCACGTCGGCGATATGCTATGACTTCGAGGTATGGAGCGCTGCACAGAAGCGCTGGCTTGAAGTAAGCTCCGTATCAAACTTCGAGAGCTATCAGGCAAACCGTCTGAAATGCCGTTACCGTAACAGCGAGACCAAGAAAACCGAACTGTGCCATACGCTCAACGGGTCGGCTCTTGCGTTGCCGCGCATAGTCGCTGCCATTATCGAGAACAACCAGACACCAGAAGGCATACGCGTTCCCAAGTGTCTCGTGCCGTATTGCGGCTTCGAGATGCTTGATGACAATAATTTCAACATTTAAAAACACAGACTTAATTTAATGTTCAAAATCGTCCGTAAGAAACAGTTCTCGGAGAAAGTTTTTCTTTTTGAGATAGAGGCTCCGCTGATTGCAAAGAGCCGCAAGGCAGGCAACTTTGTAATCGTCCGTGTAGACAATAAAGGCGAGCGCATGCCGCTTACCATTGCCGATGCCGATATAAAGAAAGGCACCGTCACTCTTGTGGTGCAAGAGGTTGGTCTGTCATCGATAAAGCTGTGCAGGCTGAATGAAGGTGATTTCATTGCCGACATTGTGGGACCGTTGGGCAATCCTACTCACATAGAAAACTTCGGGACGGTGGTTTGTGCTGGCGGAGGTGTGGGCGTGGCGCCCATGCTGCCAATCGTCAGGGCTCTGAAAGCCGCCGGCAACCGTGTGCTGTCGGTTATCGCGGGGCGAAACAGGGAGCTGATAATACTTGAGGACGAGATACGCGAAAGCAGCGATGAGACAATCGTAATGACCGACGACGGCTCGTACGGAGAAAAAGGTGTCGTCACCGTCGGCATCGAACGCTTTATCAAGCAGGAGCACATAGACAAGGTCTTTGCCATAGGACCTCCTGTGATGATGAAGTTCAGTTGCATGCTGACGCAAAGGTATAATATCCCGACAGATGTATCACTGAATACCATAATGGTGGACGGTACGGGCATGTGCGGTGCATGCCGTCTTACGATAGGCGGAAAGACAAAGTTTGTCTGCATCGACGGTCCGGAGTTTGACGGTGCCCTTGTTGACTGGGATGAAATGTTCAGACGCATGGGTACGTTCAGGCGTGTGGAGCAAGAGGATTTGGAACATTTTGAAGAGCATCTTGCTGCCGTTGCAGAAGAAAAGACCGTGGAGACGGACGAATGCATCACAGTTCCCAATGCTGTTTCGGAGGACAAGCATGCTGAATGCAGCATGGATATACTTACGGACCGTAATGCGGTGTGGCGCAAGGAATTGCGTGCGGTGACTAAACCAAAGGAGCGTGCTGCCATAGACCGTGTCGTCATGCCGGAGCTTGAACCGGGATATCGTTCCACGACGCGTAAGGAAGAGGTAAACAAGGGACTCACTATGGACATGGCATTGACAGAGGCAAAGCGTTGTCTTGACTGTGCCAAGCCTTCGTGCGTGGAGGGATGCCCTGTGAACATCGACATACCGTCGTTTATAAAGAATATTGAGCGTGGGGAAATACTTGCGGCTGCAAAGGTTTTGAAGAACACGTCGGCGCTGCCTGCCGTATGCGGACGTGTGTGCCCGCAGGAGAAGCAGTGTGAGAGCCGTTGCGTGCATCTTAAAATGGGCGGACAGGCTGTGGCGATAGGTTATCTTGAGCGGTTCGCCGCCGATTATGAACGCGAAAGCGGCTGCGTATCACTTCCAGAACGCTCTCCCGCAAACGGCATAAAGGTGGCTGTCGTAGGTTCGGGACCTGCCGGACTGAGCTTTGCCGGAGACATGGCAAAGAAGGGATACGACGTGCATGTTTTTGAAGCCCTGCATGAGATAGGCGGCGTGCTGAAATACGGAATACCGGAGTTCCGTCTGCCCAACCGCATAGTGGATGTTGAGATGGACAATCTGAGAAAGTTGGGAGTAGAGTTCCACACGGACTGCATAGTAGGAAAGACGATATTGGTTGAAGACCTCGAGGCAGACGGATTTAAAGGCATATTCGTCGCATCGGGTGCCGGGCTGCCCAACTTCATGGGCATACCGGGAGAGAATGCCATAAACATAATGTCTTCAAATGAATATCTTACGCGCGTGAACCTTATGGATGCAGCCGACCCGACGACAGATACGCCTGTCAACGTAGGCAGGAAAGTGCTTGTTGTCGGAGGCGGTAACACCGCCATGGACTCATGCCGCACGGCAAAGAGGCTCGGTGCCGATGTTACGATAGTATACCGCCGCTCGGAAAAAGAGATGCCGGCGCGCCTCGAAGAGGTCAAGCATGCGAAGGAAGAAGGCATAAACTTCCTTACGCTCCACAATCCCGTTGAATACAAGGCGGACGAAAGCGGCGCCGTGTGCCAGGCAGTGTTACAGGTAATGGAACTTGGCGAGCCCGACGAGAGCGGACGCCGCAGTCCGGTGGCTGTTGAAGGCAAGACGGTGACGCTGGATGTCGATCAGGTTATTGTTGCCATAGGCGTGTCGCCCAATCCGCTTGTCCCAAAATCGATAGAGGGGCTTGAACTCGGACGCAAGAACACGATAGCCGTAAATGAATGCATGCAGAGCTCACGCCGCGAGATATATGCCGGCGGAGATATAGTGCGCGGCGGTGCGACGGTGATACTTGCCATGGGCGACGGCAGGCGCGCGGCAGAGAATATGGACAGGCAACTGAGAAACGCAGAATAAATGAACGGTCTTTATACAATCATACTGCTCGTACTGAGTAATGTCTTTATGACAATTGCCTGGTACGGGCATCTTAAATTGCAGCAGGCAGGGATAAGCCACAACTGGTCTCTTCTGGGTGTCATCGCATTCTCCTGGGCAATCGCTTTCTTCGAATATTGCTGTCAGGTTCCGGCAAACCGCATGGGATTTGCCGGCAACGGCGGTCCGTTTACGCTTGTTCAGCTCAAGGTGGTGCAGGAATGCATAAGTCTTGGAGTGTTCGCCGTGATTGCCAATATCATGTTTCAGGGGCAGAACCTGCACTGGAACCATATTCTTGCCTTCTTCTTTATCATCTGCGCCGTATATCTTGTTTTCATGAAATAACCTGAATTTGTGTCATGGCGATACCGACGGATGAACAGAAAATAGAGAAAAGGATTTTAAGCCGTTTAAACAAAGCCCTTTCCAAGTATGGTCTTATAGAAGACAACGACCGTATCCTCGTGGGGATATCCGGCGGAAAGGACTCGCTGTGCCTGCTTGAGATGCTCGGGCGCAGGATGAAGATAGACAAGCCGCGCTTTACCCTTGATGCCGTCCATATACGTATGGAGAACATAAGATATGAGACGGACACGTGGTATCTTGAGGATTTTGCCGCCCGGTACGGCATAAGGATGCACTGTGTGACAACCGGCTTCGACGCGCATACGGACACGCGCAAGTCGCCCTGCTTCCTCTGTTCGTGGAACAGGCGCAAGCAGATGTTCATTAAGGCTCAGGAACTGGGCTGTAACAAGATAGCGCTGGGGCATCACATGGACGACATTATTCATACAGCCATGATGAACGAGTTTTTCCAGGGACATTTCTCTACGATGCCGGCAAAGCTCAGGATGCGCAAGATGCCGCTGACGATAATACGCCCTTTGTGCATGGTGGAGGAAAGGGACATCCGCATGTATGCCATGTACAGGGGATATGAGAAGCAGGTCAGTATGTGTCCGTATGAGACGGGCTCCCACCGTTCGGACATGCGCGACGTGTTTGCGCGGATAGAAGAGTTAAATCCCGAGGCACGCTATTCGATGTGGAATGCCCTTGAAAGCGAAGGAAAGCTTATAGAGGTATGATGCCGATACTTTATGCCTTTTTTTCTGTTATTGGCTTTTTTGTCGTATCTTTGCATGAGTAAAAGATTAAGAATATGGATATTACGAAAGTAGTTGTTAGAGATGCCGACCTGCAACGGGCGGCAACGGAGGGAATGGACGCTTTCATGGATGTGTTTGTCAATGCCGTTTATGATGCAGTCGGCGGCAAGCTGGATGCAGAGGCTATGGCACGCCTTAATGCGCCGCAGATAACTCTTCTTGCTTACAGAATATTGCGTGACGAGGTTATGGACGGCGGTTTTGTGCAGCTGATACACAACGGTTATGGCGGATTTATCTTCTTAAATCCCTTTGCGCGCGCCATAAAGGAGTGGGGGCTGACCGAACTTGGAAGCGTGCTGCGCAAGGTTCATGCCTTGTATAAGAAGTATCGTAACGAGATAGAAAAGGACTGTACGGACGATGAGTTCATGGCTATGTTTGAGAAATATCCGGAGTTTGACAAATACGACGACATATTCGTGGAAAACGAGGAAGAGTGGACCGCAATGGTCGCTCATTACATAGACGATAATATCGGGCTGTTTGCAGAAATAACAAACGACTGAAGGGAATACAATGAGAAAAGAAGATGAACTGCTCCGCAAGAAGAGTCCGGTGAATATACGTAACAAGAAGGCTTCGTTCGAATTCTTCTTCATCGACACCTATACAGCCGGCATTGTCCTTACGGGAACGGAGATAAAATCGATACGCATGGGCAAGGCGTCGCTTGTAGATACGTTTTGCTACATTCACAACGGTGAGGTCTGGATAAAGGGTATGAACATATCGCCTTATTTCTACGGCTCATACAACAACCACGAAAGCAAGCGCGACAGAAAGCTCCTGCTTACAAAGCGCGAGATATACAAGCTGCAGGAGGCTTCCAAGCAGCCCGGATATACCATTGTGCCCATACTTGTGTTTATAGACGACAAGGGGAGGGCAAAGGTCGACATCGCCCTTGCACGTGGAAAGAAGGAATTTGACAAGCGTCAGACGCTGAAAGAGAAGGAAGACCGCCGTGAGATGGACAGGGCAGTGAAACATTTTTAATGAAAGAGGGCTATGATAAAGAATATCGTATTTGACCTTGGCGGGGTGATAATGACCATTGACCAAAGTGAGGCAGTAAGACGTTTTAAGGCTTTGGGGCTTGAGGACGCGGAGGCGCGTCTCGACCCCTATACGCAGAGCGGAATATTCGGAGAGCTGGAAGAAGGGAAGATAACGGCGGAGGATTTCCGGCGTGAGCTTGGCGCGCTTGTCGGCAGGGAGCTTACGTTTGAGCAGTGCTGCCATGGCTGGCGCGGATATTGCAGGGAAGTGCCGCGGCGTGCGCTTGATGTGCTGATTAGGCTGAAGGCTGAAGGTTACCGTCTAATACTGCTTTCAAATACCAATCCCTATATGATGAGCTGGGCGTTGAGCGATGCCTTCGACGGTGAGGGGCATTCGCTCGAATATTATTTCGATGCGCTGTATCTCAGCTATAAGCTGAAGATGATGAAGCCGTGTGAGAAGATATTCAATCTTATACTTGAGAAGGAGAATATCACGCCGGAAGAGACGCTGTTTGTCGACGACGGTCCGCGAAACACGGCAATGGCGAGCAATATAGGCATAAACACGCTGTGTCCGGCTAACGGCGAGGACTGGACGGATGCGCTGTACGAGCGTATACGGAGCGTGAATGAGTTCAGATGACGCGCTGCGGCAGTCGGACGGCGGATAGTTGCATAGGCGATGATTATGCCCTGCATTGTGACACATTGTCCGCTTTTCTGCCGTTTTTGTTTTCATCCTGATTTCAGATAACCCTTCAGGAAGCCCCGGCTCGTAAAATTTAAGATGTTTGCGCAAAAATACGGTCTTAATTCGTGTGCAGGCGCAATCCATTGAATATCAGATGCTTATCCCGTAAATAGTCTGTGTGTGCAGCGGACATGTGCTTTTTGATTGCCGTAAAGCCTCTTTTTGATAGCAAAACATGGGCTTTTTAATATTATCGATGGGCTTTTTATATGCTATAGTGCCTCTATTGCATGTAAATATGGCTTCTATGGAAAAAAATCTACGTACGATTTTTTTCTGTAGAACGTATTTTCCAATAAATCCAGTGTGTTTTCGTTTGCAGGGAGCCTTGTTGAATATTTTTAACACCTCGTTTGACAAAAAACTGTGTCGTTTCCGTTCTGACACATTGTCGCATATTCCCGCAAAAAACGTTTCATTGTGTCCTCCGGCAGGCTGTCTGTACAGTCTGCGCCTGCCCTGCGGAAAGGGAGGACAGGCGCAGGTTATGCGCGAAAGCGGATGCCGCTGTCCCCGTATCGCGTCAAAAAAGGTTCCCGGCTTAGTCGCGGAACCTTATGTAGCTTCTGTCGTCAAACGATGCGTATCCGTTCATCACCCCTTTTGTTGCCCTGTATTTGTCTATCAGCAGAGGGTCTGCCTCTATGAGCCGTGCCAGTGCTTCCTCGCTCTGTCCAAGGGTTTCTTTTATGAAGGGATAGCCGTCGCTTGCCAGTATTATCTCGGTCTCTTCGGGCGGCACGTCTATCACTTTTACCTTGTCCATGGGTATGTCAAAGCCGTCAATGACGGCGTAATCCATGTTCTGGCGTGAGCATGCCACTATGAGGTCGGGCAGGATGTGGCACCTTCCCGTGTCGTTTATGCGCAGACATTCTATCTTCTTCTGCAAGTCTGCTGCATCCTTGCATTTATGCAGTTCGTTCTTGATGAAAACAGAACGCTTGGCGGCAATGATATCTTCGCTTGGCTTGGGATTGTCATTATATGTTCCGCCCACAATGCAGTGGCAGTCGCCGACAAGCCACACCTGCCTGCGCCGGCGGCTGTAGACAACGGCGCTTGCCGTGGCGCGTCCGGCAGGCTCTGTCCGCAGCCTGACTGTATCCGCGCCGTATCCTGTGTATATTTCATGTACGGCTTCCGTCACGCCTTTGCAGAAATCCTCCACGCCTGTCTCTTCCGGCATGGCGGCGACAAACTTCCTTACGGTTTCCATGCACAGGCGCCCGTTGCTCATGCTGCCGTTTATCCGCACGGCAGTCTTGCTGGTGCTGCCGTCTATTACGGCAATGAAGCTATCGCTTACCGCTATCCCGTCTTCGCACTCTTGCCGGGTGCTTTTTCCTACGGTCGTTCTCTCTATGATTTCCATTGTATGGTGCTTTGGGTGTGAAAGGATACAGCCGCCTGATAATGTCCGGACGTCCGATGCGCCTCAGTTCGCTTTCGATATTATGCCTTTCTTCCGGTTTATACCAGAAGAAGAACATCCGCTGTGCCAGCTTCTCGCGCTGTGTCTTTGCCGATGCCACGGGTTCAAGCGTATAGGGGTCGTATCCGGTGTACCATGTCTCGGTGCTTATCGTCATTGGTGTGGGTGTGAAGTCCTGTACCTGTTCGAGATGAAAGTCCATGCCCTTTGTCAGTACGGCAAGCTCTGCCATGTCTTCCTCGCGGCAGCCGGGATGACTGCTGATAAAATAGGGGATAATCTGCTGGTTGAGATTTTCCTCCTTGTTTATGCGGTCAAAGATCTGCTTGAACTCTTCGAATAATTTAAACGGCGGCTTCCGCATCAGCCCGAGCACGCGGTCGGACACATGCTCAGGTGCCACCTTCAGCCGTCCGCTCACGTGGCGGCAAATCAGTTCGTGCGTATACTGGCGTGCGGCGCGGTTTGCCGTGTCGTCCTTGCTCTTGTGCAGCAGCAGGTCGTAGCGCACACCGCTTCCGATGAAGCTTTTCTTTATTCCCGGTATGGCATCCACCGCCTTGTATACGTCGAGAAGTTTTGAATGGTCGGTGTTCAGATTAGGGCAGACCTGCGGATGTATGCACGACGGGCGCTTGCATCTTCCGCAGATGTCCTTGTTCCTGCCTTCCATGCCGTACATGTTTGCAGACGGTCCGCCAAGGTCGCTCAGGTATCCTTTGAAGTCAGGCAGCTCCATTACCTTCCTCACTTCTCTCAATATGCTCTCCTTGCTTCTGCATACGATAAACTTTCCCTGATGGGCACTGATTGTGCAGAACGCGCAGCCGCCGAAGCATCCTCTGTGGATGTTTACCGAGTGCTTTATCATTTCGTAGGCAGGAATACGCTTGTTCTTGTATTTTGGATGTGGCAGCCGTGTGTACGGAAGCTCGTGCGAGGCATCCAGCTCCTCGGTGGACATGGGAGGGTAGGGCGGGTTTACCACGACGCAGGAGCTGCCCGTATGTTGTATAAGCCTTTGTGCATGCAGCTTGTTCGACTCTTCTTCTATGTGCCTGATGTTCTCTGCCTGTGCCTTCCTGTTCTTCAGACACTCTTCGTGCGGGTGCAGCACAATGTCATTGTATGTGCCGGCGTATGCAGGAATGTCATTTTCCTTGGCAATGTATACAGTTTGAGGGATGTCCCTTATCTCCTTTATGTCCCTGCCTCCTTGCAATTCTCGGCACAGCTGCTTCATTGGGGTCTCGCCCATGCCGTATACAATCATGTCTGCACCGGAGTCAAACAGTATGCACGGTTTAAGGCAGTCCTGCCAATAGTCGTAGTGTGTCAGGCGGCGGAGGGATGCCTCAATTCCTCCGAGGACAATAGGGGTGTCCGGATACAGGCTGCGCAGGATGCGGCTGTATACTATGGTGGGATATTCGGGGCGGCAGTCGTGTCTGCCGTCGGGACTGTAGGCGTCTTCGGAGCGGAGACGTTTGTTTGCCGTATATTTGTTTACCATAGAGTCCATACATCCCGGCGATATGCCGAAGAACAGGCGCGGGCGCCCGAGTTTCTTGAAGTCCCGGAAATCACCGTGCCAGTCTGGTTGAGGCACGATGGCTACCTTCAGTCCCATTGCCTCTATTGTACGTCCTATTACGGCACATCCGAAGGAGGGGTGGTCTACATAGGCATCGCCGGAGAACAGGATTACATCGAGTGTGTCCCAGCCTCTCAGCTCCACTTCCTTTTTTGTTGTCGGCAGCCAGTCTGTCAGTTTATATCTGTCCATTTTGTTTTTTACATTGCAGGCGTATACGTTTTTCTTGCTGTTTCCTGTCGCAAGACTATAGTTCCCCGTTGCCGTTATCTTCTCCTTTGCTGCCGTTCTCCCATTTTACGAACAGCTCCACAAGCCTCTGCAATCCGGTTGCCTTCATGTTGCTGTTGTATACCACATCAAGGCAGAGGTCTATGAGTCGCCTGTCCTTGCCCGCTTCCGAACCGAGGAGCGAGCGCATGTTGAGCTTCAGCTTTTCCAGCACCGCCTCGTCTATTATTCCGTTGCTGTCTATGAGGTCTTTCAAAAGAGCATAGTCTTTTATTGTGTTCAGATGTTCTTCACTGACGCTTATTGTCCGTGTTCCTGAGATGTTTGTTTGAATCTTGTACATATATAATAAGGTGTATTTTTATTGTTCAAGCAGAAATGCCATTATTCCGCGCATTATGGCTTCCCGTTTCCGTGCGGACTTGATACATTCGAACGGAAATCCTAATGCCATTGTGCGGAAGTCGTTTCCTTTATATGCCACGCATGCAGATGTTCCGTTTCCGTATGTAAGCGCACAGAATGCCGGTGCCAGCGGATGCAGGATGTCTGATGATGTGGAGGAATAATGTGTTTCGTTAGGTTTGCGGTATATGTCGAATGCCGTCCCCATGCCGGTTATGCTTTCGTCGTCTGTGTCGCGGCAGGTTCCGTTGTAGGCGGTGTGCAGCACATCCGCCATGAAAGCCTTTTCGCTTACGGCGGGCATGTCGCCGGCTATATATGAACCCGATACCAGCAGTCTGCCACCCGATGATACATACCGCCGGAGCTTGTCCTGCATGGCAGGGGAGAATGTCTTGTAATATGTCATGCAGGAAAGGCTTTGTTTTTCCAGACCTAATATGAGGTCTATGCAGTCATATCCGGTTATGTCCATGCCGCTTTCTATCGCTTTGGAAGAACAGCTTACAACGTTATACCGTCTTGTTGCAGCGATTGCTTCGGCATGGGTGGCTGTATAGTCGAAGGTATTTCCGGCGATGAAGGTCCCCTCCATTTCATTGCTGCTGTATCCCAGTCCTGTTGTTGTCTCTATTCCTGTCTGTGACTTGTTGAATGACTGTTGCCTGCCGCTCCATGCTGCCGTGGTTCCGTATGTAACGCCTGCATCTCCGTCAAGGTCGAAGCCTTGTAGCGAGTCGTTGTCTATTACATCCGGAGCCGACAGCCTTTGAAAACCGTTGACTATCATTACCGTCTTGGATGCCCCAGGCTCATACACCGCAGACACTACTTCCGACGGGAAGCTCTCGCCGCCGTCGTTCAATGCCGTTATCCTGAAGCGGTATACAGTTCCGGGATTTAGCCTTATGCGGCAGGCATTGCCTTTAACAACGTTACCGTTGTCAAATCCGGCATTGCCTGCGGATGTATATACAACGAATGATTTCGGCACTGCCGTCGGTTCGAGCCTGTCGTGCGTCACGCTCCATTTTATCAATATCTCTCCCGGTGCGGTGAATGCTATATATGGTGCCGTCGGTGCCAGCGGCGTTACCGTATATGGCTTGTTGTTCTGTTTGGACAGGAAGCGCAGTATCGTCTTGTATATGCTTCTTGCCATTGTAAAACGGAATGACGGGTCTTGTGCCAGCTTCATGTCCGGAAAGTTTTGGTGAGACAAGGTCTCTATTATTGCCGAAGGCATTTCCGGACAACGCGTTTCCGAATAGTTACGGTCGTAAAGCTCACGTATATTCCACTTGCCATATTGGGCAGAAATGTCACGCCGGATGTTTTCAAGCAAACTGCCTGCAAAGTCTTTTGACAGGCTTCTCGGCTGTCCTGCTCCCAGTTTGCCGCCGTTAAAGCCGGTGGTACAAATGGCAAGTGAGCCTATAAGCGACTTGTTGTCCTTTGAGAAACCTGCATCGCTATGTACTGCAAGAGACAGTTCTATCGGCACGCCTTTGCCCTGCCTGCCTGGAACAAAACATGAACCGCCCGCGAGCCAGTTTGTCATATACGATCGTGTGTTTATGTCATCGGCATAATCGTCTGTCCCTCCTTTGGCATTGTATACGCTGTCCGGTGCTCCTGCCCATTGGGCATAGTATCTTGCCCCCTCGAAACTGCGTGGCATGCCACTCACTGTTCCTTCGCGCGAGACATTCCCCATGCCTCCGCCAAAACGCACTGCATCAGCTGTGACCACTCCTTTGTGTCCGGATATATTCGATAATACCACGCGGTTGCTGGAGTTGCAGCCGGCATCAAAGTCGAATGTCCCGAGATATACCCACGTACCTCCGCCCATGCGCTGGTTTACGCTGAATGTTGTCCTTATTCCTTTGTGCCATACGGTATAATGCGCATCAGGAATGCTTTTATGTACGGTTGCATAACTCACATAGACTGCGTAGCGACCCGGCGACGTTATGCGTGGCTGGTAGGATATCTCACATTCTCCGTGCTGGGCAGCCTTTGCCATGCGTGCTGTTCCCATTGTAAACGGATTTTCGTTTTCGATGCGTTCCCTGTATGCAAAGCCTTGTGTGCCGGCATCGTGCCATTTCTCTCCGATGTTTATCTCCGTATAGTATGGCAGCGGATTTATGTCGTCATTGTCCACCACTATTTCATGGCGTTGCCAGTCGCGTTCGCGTGGAGTGAAAACATTTGCCCCTGCATTCTCAAGCATGGGTATGAGATATGGCACGACTATGGTCTGCGTGAAGAGGTCTTCCGTAGTGCAGAACAGATAAGGACGCTGCCACTCCCAACGCCTCTTCTTATTGTTATAGTATCGTCCGTGACTTGCCCAAAGTGAGAGGTGGCGGTTTTGCAGACCTTCGGTAATAGTGTATGGTTGCGATATACTTTGTACCCAGGGTATGCCCGTGTATATCGGTGATGTGCGTAGCTTTTCGTCACGCTTATGGCCGTCCTTGTCTGTCTTTTGTGTCGATGACGGTGCAGTGCTGCCCTTATTTTCTATCGAACGGTGGCTGCCGCATGAAGCAAGTACACACAGAATTGCTATATAAAGTGATTTCTTTATTATGCCGGACATATCTATTCTCCTGTAGTGAACTTTTCGGGGTAGCGTCCTTTGAAGTTCTTGAAATATTGTTTTATTTCTTGCATGTCGCGGTCGGCGTCGCCCGTTGGCACGATAGTCTTAGTACATTGTATCAGTTTGCGGCTGTAGTCCACGCCATATAATAATATAGGTATACCAGCCTTCAGGGCTATATAATAGAAGCCCATTTTCCAGTTAGGGTTCAGAGAGCGTGTTCCTTCCGGTGTTATGCACAGCTGAAAGTATGAAGCTTTCTCTGCCTCAGCAGCCAGATTATCCGTCATGCTTGTGTGCTTGGAACGCCATACGGGTATTCCCCCGATATGTCTGAACAGATGTCCAATAGGGAAGAAGAACCACTCTTTCTTCATCATGAAGTTTATTCTCATGTTTTCCGCCCTCATGTACAGCTGCCCGATGATAAAGTCCAGGTTACTGGTATGCGGTGCAAGACATATTATACATTTCTTGGGGTGTTGCACGGTCACGTCTTTTTTCCACCCGAGAATTCCGTAGAGCACCCGGGCATATATATTATTAATCATGTTCGTTTATTGTTGTGAAGTTTAGTTGAGATTGCCAATCTGGTCTACAATCTCATTAATTTGTTTGGAGAAGTTCTCCGTAAGATCTTTATAATAAGTTGCGGCTTTCATACCCGGTTCCGGATGAGAAACGCGTGCGATGTAGTTGCTGTGTGTCTTTATTATCGAATATAAAAGAGCATCGAGCGTCTGTTTGTCTGCCGGGATGCCGTATAGAGATGCTGCTATACACTCAGCGAAGAGATCGCTGCAGATATAGTTTATCCTTTTCTTCAGTTCTCTTTTGTTTGCCATGGTGCTCTCCTTTCTTTTTCTATTTGTATATAAAGTTCATTGCTACAAAGATAATGTTTTTTTGTAAAATGAAAAAATTATTAAGCAATAATTTGAAGGTTTCGCTTTTATGCTCTTTACGTGTCATAAAATGCCGGTTAAATGCGTTTTCAGCACGTTTTTATTTCATAATATGATGAAAAAAAGCTATATTTGCAAGTGCGGACGCACCATGCGCGCATTAGTGACAATGATGTCATGAGGCCTTTAACGGAAAGGAAGACACAAGATATATCTACATAATACAGTATAAATAATTTTATTTTATGGAAAAAAGTTTATTACAGCAGGCGAGAGCCTCTTATGTTCCCAAACTGCCTGTTGCGCTGCGTGGCGCAGTGGGCATAAAAGAAGGCGCCCCTACACAGAGTGCAGACAATCAGGAAGAGATAAAGGCACTGTTCCCAAATACTTATGGCATGCCGCTCGTTGAGTTTGTCGCTGCCGAAAGAACGGATGCAACAGTGATGAATGTCGGTGTTATCCTCAGCGGCGGTCAGGCTCCCGGTGGTCATAACGTCATAACGGGTCTCTTCGATACGATAAAGAAACTTAACCCCGAAAACCGACTTTTCGGTTTCATACTTGGTCCCGGTGGGCTTGTAAGTCACAATTATATTGAAATAACGGCAGACTTTATTGAGGACTATCGCAACACCGGCGGCTTCGACATGATAGGTTCCGGACGTACGAAACTTGAAGAAACAGAACAGTTTGAGAAGGGACTGGAGATAATACGCAAGCTTGACATCAAGGCGCTTGTTATAATCGGAGGCGATGATTCTAATACAAATGCCTGCGTTTTGGCAGAGTACTATGCAGCTAAACAATATGGCGTGCAGGTTATAGGATGCCCGAAGACCATTGACGGCGACCTGAAAAACAGCCAGATAGAAACATCTTTCGGCTTTGATACGGCAACAAAGACATATTCAGAGCTGATAGGCAACATTGAGCGTGACTGCAACTCCGCACGTAAGTATTGGCATTTCATAAAGCTTATGGGACGTTCGGCAAGCCATATAGCCCTTGAGTGCGCCCTGCAGTGCCAGCCTAATATCTGCATCGTATCGGAAGAGGTTGAGGCTAAGGACATGACGCTTAACGAAATAGTTGAGCAGATTTGTACATCGGTGGCTTACCGTGCGGCAAATGGAGATAATTTCGGCGTGGTGCTTATCCCTGAAGGACTTATAGAGTTTGTGCCCGCGATAGGCAGACTTATTGCCGAACTTAACGATTTGCTTGCTGCACATGGTGCAGACTACAAGGACCTTGATGCCGCAGAACAGCGTCAATATATCATATCTCATCTTAGCGAGGCAAACAAGGCAACGTTCGAAACGCTTCCTGCCGACGTGGCACGCCAGCTTTCGTTAGACCGTGACCCGCATGGCAATGTTCAGGTTTCACTCATCGAGACGGAGAAGCTCGTTTCCGAGATGTGTGCTGCAAAGTTGAAGCAGTGGGCAGCAGAAGGAAAATACACGGGCAAGTTTGCTGCGCAGCATCACTTCTTCGGATATGAAGGACGTTGTGCCACACCTTCAAACTTCGATGCCGACTATTGCTATGCGCTGGGAACAAGTGCCGCACAGCTTATAGCCAACGGCAAGACAGGATATATGGCGGTTGTCAAGAACACCACGGCTCCCGTTGAAGAGTGGCAGGCAGGCGGTGTGCCCATTACAATGATGATGAACATGGAGCGCCGAAACGGACAGATGAAGCCCGTTATACGCAAGGCTCTTGTTGAGCTTGACGGTGCGCCGTTCAAGGCTTTTGCCGCAGTGCGTGACACATGGGCAAAGGAAACATGCTATGTATATCCCGGTCCGATACAGTATTGGGGACCGTCGGAAGTGTGCGACCGCCCGACAAAGACTCTTATTCTTGAACACAAATAATCATTTGATTTGACGACAGTGTGCCGCGGGCAGTTAAAAGCCGGCGGCACACCTTATTTTATAAAAGCCATGCAGAAGAAGACAAAGCCCGTACACAGGACGAAACGTACAACTGCTGCCCGTCGCAGGCAGCACAAAGGTGCGCGCCGTCGCGGCATGTCTCCCCTGCAACGCTTTCTTGGCAGTTGCCGTCGCCGCACGCTGTGGGTTGGCGGTCTGGCAGTCGTAGCCCTTTACATCTGGGCTTTTTATTATTTTTTCGTAGGTCCTTTCGGCTTTCGCTGGCGTGCAATCTATGGAGAGCCTAAATATCCCGACGGCTATGAGATACGCGGCATTGACATAAGCCACTATCAGGGAAACATAAACTGGACCCTTTTGCAGAATGCCATGATAGAAAAGTGTCCCGTACGCTTTATAATGATAAAGGGTACAGAGGGGAGTACGCGCATAGACCCGCATTTTGAAGAGAATTTCCGTCAGGCACGCGAGTATGGTTTCATACGTGGCGTATACCATTTTTGGAGCAATAAGTCGTCTGCAAGAGACCAGGCGTACTTCTTTTTAAGCAAGGTGAAGCTGCAGGGCGGCGATCTCCCGCCCGTACTCGATGTGGAGCACAAGCCTAAAGATGTCAGTGATGAAGACTTTCGCCGTGACATCCTTACATGGCTTCACATAGTGGAAGACCGATACCATGTAAAACCAATCATATATACATATCATAAATTCAAGATGTCGTATCTAAGCGACCCTGTCTTCGATGATTATCCATATTGGATAGCCCACTATTACGTTGACGAAGTGAAATACAACGGACCGTGGAAGTTCTGGCAGCACACCGATGCCGGACGGCTTCCGGGCATAAAAGGCTATGTGGATTTCAATATATACAACGGCAGCTATTACGATTTGAAGCAACTTACGATACCAAAGTAAATACCATCATGCTCCAGCCATTGTCCCTTTCCGCCTTTTCGAATGTAAGTCCCATGGTGCCAGCCTTGTCCTTAAGCATCTGTTCATCGCATTCATAAAACCCGCTGATTATCAGCGTGCCTCCTTTTTTCATCTTATTCTTCATTACGTTCATGTCGTTCAAGAGTATGTTCCTGTTTATGTTGGCAAGAACGATGTCGAACATTTGTCCGTCTTCCGCCACGACACTTGCGTCTCCGTGCATAACCCTGATGTTGCCTGTGCCGTTTATGGCGGCATTATGTTCCGTGTTTCTCACGCTCCATTCGTCTATGTCGTATCCTGTTATGCGGCTTGCACCGCATTTTGATGCCACAATAGAGAGTATGCCTGTTCCGCATCCGCAGTCAAGAACGTCCTTTCCCCCCATTTCGGTGTCAAGCAGTTGTGCCACAATCATCCTCGTTGTTTCATGAGTACCGGTTCCGAAAGCCTGCCGTGCATCGATGATTATATCTATACCGGCGCTTTTTTCAGGCGATACCGGATGTTTTGTATCATGTATTATACATCTTCTTCCGACAGAGATAGGCTCAAATCCGGCATCTTCCCATTGGCTGTTCCAGTTTTTGTCCTCCGCCTCGCATATAGTGTATTCAACGCTTATGTCGCTGAAAGGGAAGAAGGCAAGGACGTTGTCCATTGCCTGCCGGTCCGTGATATCAGCCTGTATGTATCCGTTTATGCCGTTTGCAGTGTTCTCGAACGACTCGCATCCCGCTTCTCCGGCAAGCGCTGCCAACAGGTCTTTGGCATCCTGCATCACGGTTTCGTCTATGTTTCCGCCGTCTTTGCGGGCTATGTTGAATTTGATTATATTGTATTTCATATATCTTAATTTTATATGCAAAAGTATAAAAAATAGGGAAAAACCTATATACCTTTAGGGTTTTTCCTTATTTTTGCATATAATTACATGATAAATTTGCATTATACGAAAATGTATAAAACAACAAAGGAGATAATAAAATGAGAAAGTTTATCTTTTTATCAGCATTAATTCTGTCTGTTCCTGTCTGCTCTTTTGCACAGGACGACCTTTATTTCACACCCAAGAAGAAGGACAAAGTAAAGCAGGCGGAAGTACGTAATATTCCCGAAACAACTTATTATAGCGGCAGCGACCGTGATATAGACGAGTACAACCGCCACGGACTCAGCAGCTATTATCAGGTTCTCGGCAGCGACACTCTCGGCAATGACACTATCGTGGTTCCGTCGGGAACGGACATTGCCCGCATTATAACTTCAGGAAAAGCAGCCGGATATGACGAAGACGACTATGCCTACAGCCGCAGGATGAGCCGTTTTGACGATTTCTACTGGTACAACAGTCCATGGGATTATCCGTATTATTATGGCTCGCCATACTGGTATTCACGCTGGGGATGGTATAGCCCGTGGTATGCAGGCTGGTACGACCCCTGGTATGATCCATGGTATACGGGCTGGTATCATCCCATTTATGGCGGCTGGCACAGCCACTGGTATCATCCCGTGTGGGCAGGCGGGGCATACAAGCCCTATCGCGGACTGACCGGAACATCGCACATCGGTTCGTTCTCACGCGGAAAAGGCTCTGCAAACGGGCGCTTCGGAGGTTCGCGCGGCAATACAAATGTAAACCGTAACTTCGGGACAAGGCGCAATGACCGTAACAGTAACTTCAACAACAACCGTCCGCAGTATAACAATAATAACCACCAGTCGCCCTCTTATAACAGCGGTTCGTTCGGCGGAAGCCGTGGCGGAAGTTTCGGTGGCAGCCGTGGAGGCGGAAGCTTTGGCGGTGGCGGCAGCCGCGGAGGTTCGTTCGGCGGCAGGCGTTAATGATATTTCCGGGAGCCTGTGGCGTCATGTCACAGGCACTTTTATATGAACAACAAAAAAGTATAGTATATGAAAAGACATCTATTTACATCACTTTGTGTCATGGCTGCACTCTCTGCATCGGCACAGGAAACGTATGAGAATGCAAAGTTGCTGGGCGACGACCTCAACGGTACGGCACGTTTTGTCGGCATGGGCGGTGCCATGGGCGCGCTTGGTGCCGACCTTTCAACCATAGGAACCAACCCTGCCGGTATCGGGCTTTTCCGTCATTCCACGGCAAACGTGTCTTTAGGTGTGGTATCGCAGCAGGTGGATAACAATTTCTCTGACGGCGACAAGACGAGGATGAGCTTTGACCAGGCCGGATTTGTCTACTCTGCACGCAGCGGACGCAATTCTTTTATCAACGTGGCGTTCAACTATCACAAGAGTAAGAACTTCAGCCAAATCCTTTCGGCAGCCGGACGCCTTGAAGGAGCCTCACAGAACAAGCTTTCCTACGCAAAGGGAGCCGAAGGACTTTTCGACCTGTCGTCTTCATCGGGCAATGTACATAGTGACGACCTCACATTCAATGCCCTTGACTATCTGTATTATAACACCATTCTGTATTCAGAAAATGAGAACAAGGAGCCTGTTTTCCTGTATACCGAGGCAGACGGCTACAAGTTCGGACGTGCCAATACGGGCTATATCAGCGATTACGACTTCAATGTGAGCTGCAATATCAACGACAGGGTATATCTCGGATTTACCGTGGGCATACATGACGTGCACTACAATGGCAGCAGCAAATACCTTGAGTCTTTGGTACAGGCAGACGGAAGCCGTTTTGGAGATGCCTATATAGTAGACAGCCGCAAGATAACGGGTACGGGATTTGACGTAAAGGCAGGCGCAATCTTCCGTCCGTTCGAAAATTCTCCGTTCCGTATCGGCGTTTCTGTTGCAACACCTATATGGTATGATTTGACGACAGAGAACACAACGGCGGTTGTTATGGAGAATTCGGGCAATCCACTGCAAAATAACTACGGCGATGTGTTCTCTTCTTACGATTTCAAGCTCACAACCCCGTGGAAGTTCGGGCTTAGTCTCGGAACGACGGTGGGCGACTATCTTGCCCTTGGTGCCGAATACGAATATGCAGACTATAGCTCTACCGATACACGTATAAACACAGGCTACGACTGGTATTACGACACGGAGAGCAGCAGCAGCGACAGGGAGATGAACGACCACACGGAGAAAACCCTGAAAGGTGTGAGCACAATAAAGCTCGGCGCTGAATACAAGCCGATGAAAAACCTGGCAATACGCTTGGGATACAACTATGTATCGCCGATGTATGAGAAGGACGGATACAAGGATGTTACCCTTTGGTCGCCCGGAACATATTACAGTTCGTCGTCAGACTATACCAACTGGAAGTCAACCAACCGCATAACGTGCGGCTTTGGATACAACGTAGGCAAGCTTTCGCTGGATCTTGCATATCAGTACAGCGTACAGTCGGGCGATTTCAGTCCGTTTACAAATTATTTTGGAAATGAAGAGTTGGGTATTACCGAGAATGTATGTGATGCCGTGAAAGTGGATAACAAGCGTCATCAGGTGCTTCTCACCCTCGGATATCACTTCTGATAATCTGCAGAACATGCGTTTCTGCTTCAGGAACCCATGTTCCGGATACCAATACCGGGACCGGTTGCCTTCATTGGCACACCGGTCCTTCTTTTATTCTGCCTGTTTACGGATATGCCTGCATGGCATTTTGCAGGTCATGGCAGTCATGTTTGGCGCTGTTTGTGATATAACAAGGAAGATGAATTTGTCGAACTTATATTATAGACATAATGCAAAGGATATCCGTATTATCCTTTCTTTTTGATTTTTGATAACCCTCTGAGTTTGCGTTCTCTTGAAATTCCGGATAATTTTATGCAAATATCGCAAGCATTTGTGTGCAGGCATAAAACGCATTGTGGCAGTTCTTTATTGTAATAAAACGCTTGTGTGTACAATGAATGCGGCACTTATATTTTATAAATCAGGCAACTTTCGGCTCAAAAGTTGCCTGTTTTGTATGCAAAAGGTGGCATATAAGGAACCTGAAGCAGGCATCTTTGAAGTCAAAAGGTGGCATCTTTGGACCCCAAACAAGTGTTTTTCATGTGAGAAAGTGCCGTTTTGTGGTTTCAAAACCATATTGCAAGGGACCGTGCTTGCGTAGATTGAGTTTTTACAGTGACGTTTTTCAACTTACATATTGACATGTATTCTGACTGTATGGCTTGCATTATGATATTGAGGATGTGCGCTTGCGGATTTCTTTTTGTACCCGTTTGCAGTCCTTCGGTATGGATATGGACAAGAAAGAATTACGGTCAGGAGAGCATGTATGATGCTTATGAATGCCGTAATTGACGACATCCGCCCTGTGTTAATTAATAATCTTTAATTTTAAGATGTTTTTTTATAAATGCTTTCACAGGTCGGGAAAATGTATTAATTTAGCACACTAAAAATGACACGTAAACGCCTTAGAACGCAAAAGAATGCTGTTTGCGGGCATTTTATGGAATTTTAATAAAACAAAATAATGGAGAACAGCAACACGATTGATCAGGACAGAATTCTAAAAATCAACATCGAGGAAGAGATGAAGTCGTCATACATAGACTATTCAATGTCTGTGATAGTGGCGCGTGCGCTTCCCGACGTCCGCGACGGCTTCAAACCCGTACACAGGAGGATACTTTATGGAATGATGGGTATCGGCAATACAAGCGACAAGCCTTACAAAAAGTGCGCCCGCGTGGTAGGAGAGGTGCTCGGTAAGTATCATCCCCATGGAGACAGCTCGGTGTATGGCGCGCTTGTACGCATGGCGCAGGACTGGAATATGCGCTACACTCTTGTCGACGGTCAGGGTAACTTCGGAAGCGTGGACGGCGACTCTGCCGCTGCCATGCGTTACACCGAGTGCCGCCTCTCAAAGATGGGTGAGCACATAATGGACGACCTTGACAAGGACACCGTCGACATGATGAGCAACTTTGACGACTCCCTGCAGGAGCCGACGGTGATGCCGACCAAGCTTCCCAACCTTCTTGTTAACGGCGGAAACGGCATTGCCGTGGGTATGGCAACCAATATTCCGACACATAACCTCGGCGAGGTTATCGACGGATGCTGTGCATATATAGACAATCCGGACATTGACACGGACGGACTTATGCAGCATATCAAGGCTCCCGACTTCCCTACGGGTGCATATATATATGGTATACAGGGCGTGAAAGACGCATACGAGACGGGCAGGGGACGTATTGTGATGCGTGCAAAGGCGGAGATTGAAAGCGGAGAGTCTCACGATAAGATTGTAATAACGGAAATTCCCTATGGCGTAAACAAGGCGCAGCTCATAGAATATATCGCCGACCTCGTAAAGGAAGGAAAGCTCGACGGCATCAGCAATGCCAACGACGAGTCGGGACGGCAGGGTATGCGCATCGTCATTGACGTGAAGAGGGAGGCTAATGCCAACGTTATTCTTAACAAGCTCTTCAAGATGACGGCGCTGCAAAGCTCATTCTCAGTGAATTGCATTGCCCTTGTCAACGGACGTCCGCGCCTGCTCACGCTTAAAGAGTGTGTGAAATATTTTGTTGAGCACCGCCATGACGTCACCATACGCCGCACACAGTTTGACCTGCGCAAGGCACAGGAGCGTGCACACATACTTGAAGGACTTATTATAGCATGCGACAATATAGACGAAGTTGTGCATATCATACGCCAGTCGAAGACTCCTTCCGACGCACAGCGCAACCTTGAGGCAAGGTTTGAGCTGGACGAGTTGCAGTCGAAGGCGATAGTAGACATGCGCCTTGCACAGCTTACAGGTCTGCGCATGGAGCAGTTGCATGCAGAGTATGAGGAGCTTGAGAGACAGATTGCTTACCTGCAGTCGATACTCGACGACCCCGAACTGTGCAAGAAGGTAATGAAAGACGAGCTTTTGGAGGTTAAGGAGAAGTATGGAGACGAGCGCCGCACGGAGATAAAGTATTCGAGCGAGGAGTTCAATCCGGAGGATTTCTACCCCAATGATCCTGTTGTAATAACGATAAGCCACCTCGGATATATCAAGCGCACGCCGCTTTCTGAGTTCAGGGAGCAGGCACGCGGAGGCGTAGGCAGCAAGGGTGCTCACAGCCGTGAGCAGGACTTCACCGAATATATATATCCGGCGACGATGCACAACACCATGATGTTCTTTACGAAGAAGGGACGTTGCTACTGGCTGAAGTGCTATGAGATACCCGAAGGGGCAAAGAACTCGAAGGGCCGTGCAATACAGAACCTGCTCAATATCGAGAGCGATGACAGCGTTAACGCGTTCCTTCGTCTGCGCGGTCTTGACGATGAGGAGTTTGTAAACAGCCACTATGTGGTATTTGCAACAAAGAACGGCATCATAAAGAAGACAAGCCTTGAGGCATACAGCCGCCCGCGTGCCAACGGTGTGATTGCAATCAACATACTTGAAGGCGACGAGGTAGTGGGCGTACGTCTGACAAACGGTCACAACGAACTGCTGCTTGCAAACCGCAACGGACGTGCCGTGCGCTTCAACGAAGAGGCGGTGCGTGCCATGGGACGCGTATCTACGGGTGTACGCGGCATGCGCCTTGACGACGGCGACGATGAGGTTGTGGGAATGGTTGTCGTAAACAAGCCGGACGAAGAGACCATAATGGTTGTCAGCGAGAACGGATACGGCAAGCGCAGTGAGGTTGCCGACTATCGCATAACCAACCGTGGCGGCAAGGGCGTGAAGACGCTTAACATAACCGAAAAGACCGGACGACTTGTGGCAATAAAGGTTGTTACGGACGACAACGACCTCATGATAATAAACAAGAGCGGTGTGCTGATACGTCTGAAAGTGTCCGACTGCCGTGTCATGGGACGTGCAACACAGGGCGTTCGTCTAATCAATCTGACAAAGAAAAATGACGTTATCGCAAGTGTATGCAAGGTGATGAGTTCGGAAGTTGAGGCTGTTGCCGAGGCTGAGAGCCAGAAGACGCTGGAGGAGAACATAGGGGCTTCGGGCATGACCGGAGCACAGGCAGGAGCGCCGGACGGCGTTGCAGAGGACAGAGTTCTGGATGAAATCACTCCGCTTGACAGCTTTGACGATGATGAGGACCAAGAATAGTAAATAACATAATAAACCTTTTAAAACATAACAGTTATGAAAAAATTAATGATTATGGCGATTATGGCATGTGCAGCCACATCGACATTTGCCCAGGATGCCGTAAAGCAGATTATGGGAGCAAAGGATTATACAGAGGCAATGGGCCTCATCGAGTCTTCTGCTTCTTCAATGTCCAATGAGGACAAGGCTAAGGCATACAACAAAGTTGTTGACCTTGCCCTTGCCAAGTTTGATAAGGAGTCGCAGACAGCACTGACAAATCAGGTTACGAAGAAAGACGATCCGTACGACAAGGAAGGTATGAACAAGGCTGCATTGCAGGCTTTGAAGGCAGCTCTCGAGTGTGATAAGTATGACAACATGCCCAATGAGAAGGGAAAGGTAAAGCCCAAGTTCCGCAAGGCAAACGCCCTGAGGCTTCAGGGAGCACGCGCTGCTCTCATCAATGCGGGGCAGGATGCTTTCAATGCAAAGGACTTTACGGGTGCAATGGCAGATTTCGGCATGTATGTAGACACCAAGGATGCACCTCTCTTTGCTGAAGGAGGCGACAAGAAGGAAGACCCTTATTTCGGGCAGATTTCGTATTTCGCTTCTCTCGCAGCATACAATGCACAGGATTTCCCGGCTGCAAGCAGGTATGCAGGATATGCCATGCAGGACACAGCTTCGGCTTCCGATGCTCTTGACATAAAAATCTTGAGCATGAAGGCACAGCTGAAGACAAAGGAAGACTCGCTGAAATATGCAGACGAGGTGAAAGAACTTTACAACAAAGACCCGAAGAACGACCGTTTCTTTGCCCTTCTGACAGAGTATTATGCAAACACCGGTGACAATGCTGGCAAGGCAAAGCTTATCGAAGAGCAGCTTGTGAAGAACCCGGAGAGCAAGATGGCATGGGCTCTCAAAGGTGAAATGGAAATGGGAGAGCACAAGTGGGAAGACGCTATCAAGTCGTATAAGAAGTCGGTTGAGCTTGATCCTACATTCATACAGGTGCTGTATAACATCGGCGTTTGCTACAACTCAAAGGCAATAGAGTTCAAGAACAAGGAGGCAAACGAGCGTACCGGTCAGCTTTCTCCCGATAAGCAGGAGATTTACAACAACGACCTCAAGGAGTCTGTAAGCTATCTTGAGAAAGTCCGTGCACAGGATCCGGACCGTGCAGCGGTAAACTGGGCATACACGCTGTTCCAGGCTTACTCGCTTCTTGGCGATGAAGCCAAGGCAAAGGAAATAGAAGCAATTCTTTCCAAATAACAAGGTTTATGGACGGAGGAACGGACATCCGGTCTTGACGGACAGGATGTCAGGGTGGAAAGACACCGGGTTCCACGGTCTCATTTGATATCGGAATTGTGCAGATAACCCGACCCCGGCATGGGGATGCGTCATCTGCACAATTCTTTGACAATAAGTAGAGGCAGCCAAGGGCATGCCCGATTAATTTATTAAAACTTAGGGCAGTCAATTTATAAATCAGCCTATTAAGGTAAAGGTTAGAAAACAGGGAGAACATTTATATGGCGCGTTTGTTTACAATCATACTTTTTTTGACGTTTCTTACACCTTTTTCCTACGCACAGAAGAAGGAAATATCGCAGGCACAGGAGTTTATCAAGAGCAAAAAGAACCTTGACAAGGCAGAGGAGGAAATGCGTAAGCTGCTCAAGGACTCTGTAAACCGCGGTAACATAAAGATTTATCTCACACTGGCAGAAGCAGTCCGTGCCCAATATGAGCAAGGGAACGAGAAGCTGTATCTGAAGGAAAAGTATGATACCGCAGCCCTGTTTATCACCGCGCATAAGATGTTTGAGGCATACGAGAGCCTTGACAGCGCGGATGCACGTCCGAACGGGAAAGGCGTGGTAAAAATCAAGTACAGAAAAAAGAACGCCGAATATCTTAATACATGCCGCAACAACCTGTATAACGGCGGGATGTATTTTGCACTTAACAAGAAATATGACACGGCATACAGGCTTATGGATGCCTTCATCGATTGTGTCCGACAGCCGTTGTTCAGCGGTTGCGGATACAGGGAAGACGCTCCGCTAAGCAAGGCAGCTGCCTATTTTACGCTGTATTGCGGGTATAAGATGCGCAATCCGGATAAGGCTTTGAAGTATGAAAAGCTTGCATTGCAATATGACAAGCGTCATGAGTTTGCCTTGCGCTTTGCAGCCGAGGTCTATGGCATGAAGAAGGACACGGCAAACTATGTGGCAATGCTGACACGCGGCTTTGATGAATATAAGGATTCGCCTTATTTCTTCACCCGTCTCATGGACTATTACAACGGTGTGAACAAGCTTGACTCCGCCCTTGTTACGGTAGAAAGCGCGCTTGCACATGATGCCGGCAACGAATTGTTCCTGTTTGCCAAGAGCAATGTACTTCTTAACACCGGGGACTATGAGGGCTGCATAGCCGTATGCGACAGCCTCATCGCCCGTAACGACACTCTTGCCGATGCCTATTATGATGCGGGCGTGGCATATATAAACATGGCTTTCAATCTGGAGAAGACGGTAAAGGCAAGCAAGGCAGCAAGGGCAAGACTCTTGTCTTATTACAAAAAGGCGCTGCCATATATGGAAAGGTACAGGGAACTGGCACCGGAACAGAAAGACAAGTGGATGGCTGCACTTTATAATATCTATCTCAATCTTAACATGGGCACGGAGTTTGAAGAGATAGACCGCATGATAAGAAACGGTTGAAAGCCCGTTATCCCAGTATTACGTCGAGGCTCATCATTATTGCGAACCCGACGGCAAATCCTATGGTGCCGAGGTTTGAATGATCTCCCTCAGATGCCTCGGGGATAAGTTCTTCAACGACAACGTAAATCATTGCACCCGCTGCAAACGCAAGCATGTATGGCAGGATGGGAGTGAGGAGTGATGCGAGAAGTATCACGGCAATTCCGCCTATAGGTTCCACGGCTCCGCTGAGGCTTCCAATGATGAAAGACCTTGTCTTGCTGTTGCCCTCCGCCCTCATGGGCATGGATATAATGGCACCCTCCGGTATGTTCTGAATTGCTATGCCTAACGACATCGCCATGGCTCCGGCAACCGATATGTCCATCTGGTTCTGTATGGCTCCGGCAAGCACGGCGCCTACAGCCATTCCTTCGGGAAGGTTGTGTATCGTAACGGCAAGGGACAGCATGGCTGTGCGTGATATTTTAGACCGCGGTCCCTCGGGCTTGCTGAGACCGATGTGAAGGTGAGGGGTGGCATGGTCTATGCCTAACAGAAACAGTATGCCGAGCATAAATCCTGCAACAATGGGCAGTACAGCCAGCCTTCCCATGTCGCTGCAGCGTTCTATTCCTGGGATAAGCAGGGACCAGACGGATGCTGCCACCATGACACCTGATGCAAATCCCAACAGTGTTTTCTGAAGTTTTACCGGTATATCTTTGTTCATGAAGAAAACAAATGCCGATCCGGCTACAGTACCCATAAAAGGCAATAAAAGTCCTGCGATGATTACTTCCATATAGCGTATGTTGTTTCTGTTCAGCAGGCAAAGGTATGGAAAAAAACAATAAAAATGTGATGCCCCATATTAAATAAGGTGAACGGAAAGCATGGCAGACGTTAATTGCTGTTTTAGTGTGTTTAAGGATGTTTTTATGTGATTATGTTGCATATTCCGAATATAATATATAAATTTGTAAAATAAAAATAAACAAGAAACAACATGATTGACGTAAAAGCAACTTTAAGCGAAAGTGAGGAGAGAATGGAAATGGCGGCAATGTTCCTTGAAGAACAATTGTCACGCATCCGTGCCGGTCGTGCAAATATAGCTATTCTTGACGGGGTGAGGGTTGATTCGTATGGTTCCATGGTTCCGTTGAATCAGGTGGCAAATCTTTCAACTCCGGATCCGAGAACGATTGCAATCCGTCCTTGGGACAAGAAGATGATAAGAGACATAGAGAAAGCCATAATGGACTCTGATGTAGGTATTACTCCGGAGAACAACGGCGAGATAATACGTCTTGGTATACCGCAGCCTACGGAAGAGCGCCGTAAGGAACTGACAAAGCAGTGTAACAAAATAGGCGAGAAGGCAAAGGTGGAGGTGCGCAATGTGCGTGGCGACGTGAAGGACAAACTGAAAAAAGCCATAAAGGACGGGCTTTCGGAAGACAATGAGAAGGATGCAGAACTTGAATTGCAGAAGCTTCACGATAAATATATCGCAAAGATTGACGAACTGCTTGCGATAAAGAACAAGGAAATAATGACAGTATAGGATAAGAGGGTGTTTCCAACACCGTTTCCTTTACAGCAGAGGGTGTGTCAAAATAGCGTTTTCTTCCACATGACGTATGGATAGGTTTACATTTTGACACACCCTCTTTGGATATATATGTATTTGCGCATGAGAGGATTTGTTATAAAGAACACCGGAAGCTGGTATACGGTGAGGACGGAAGACGGGCAGACAGTAGAGTGCAAGATAAAGGGCAACTTCCGTTTGAAGGGCATACGCAGCACCAATCCTGTTGCTGTTGGCGACTGGGTGGAAATATTATGCAACAAGGAAGGTACGGCTTTTATCACATCTATAGCAGACAGAAGAAACTATATAATACGCAAGTCGTCAAATCTTTCAAAGCAGAGCCACATAATTGCTGCCAACATAGATCAGGCTTTTCTTGTTGTGACGGTGAACTATCCTGCAACATCGACAACTTTTATAGACCGTTTTCTTGCATCGGCAGAGGCATACAGGGTGCCGGTGGTCCTTGTATTTAACAAGAATGATATTCTTTCTGAGGAAGAACTGCACTATCAGGACATGATGATGCAGCTTTATGATACGATTGGATATGAGTGTGTGGCAATATCCGCTCACTCAGATAGTTGTAAGGAGCAGCTGTATCCGTTGTTAAAGGATAAGATAACGCTCTTCAGCGGTAACAGCGGAGTGGGGAAGAGCACACTTCTTAACAAGCTTATACCGGGAGTGTCATTGCGTACGTCGGAGATTTCCGATGCACATAATACCGGAATGCATACCACGACATTCAGCGAGATGTTGCCTTTGCCAGTTGGAGGATGGGCTATAGATACACCGGGGATAAAGGGGTTCGGCACGTTTGATATGGAACCGGAGGAGATCTGCGGATATTTCAAGGAGATTTTCTCGTTCTCAAAGGACTGTCGCTTCAGCAACTGTACACATACACATGAGCCTGGATGTGCCGTAAGGAAGGCTTTGGAGGAGCATTATATAGCGGAAAGCAGATACGCTTCTTACCTTAGCATGCTCGATGACAAGGAAGAGGGAAAATACAGGGAGGCATATTAGTCTGCTATGGTGTCCGGGTTGATGCTCTTTAATTTTACGGGCAATAATAATATATGCAGTTCATTATGATGTCTTGTCGTTTTCATGGCGTGGCTTCTTGTAGGATAAATTGTTTATGAAGATAATTATATATGTAATATTTATTTTAGTATGAAAAGATTAAATACTTTATTGTTCGTTGCCGTGCTTTTGTCTCAGGCAGTTTATGGACAGTGTATAAA
>ERZ778515.432-NODE-432-length-36243-cov-5.618658_pt1 | contig 36243 bp, 42 predicted proteins | sample MGYA00510343_ERZ778515 | MGnify/ENA primary metagenome ERZ778515 (study PRJEB29527, sample SAMN07138965) | mouse gut metagenome | material: feces | host: mouse | place: China:Nanjing | collected 2016-01-25 ...
TTCAAGGGGATTTTTTATCTCTATAAATAGATACTTATTTTTGATATTCTACTAACATCGCTTTTACACTAGACAATATTGCCGAAGGCATACTCTCAATATATTCTTCAGAGCAGGATCGTAGTTCTGCAATAGTATCAATCCGGTATTTTCTGCTTATTTTCTGAGCAATTTTTCCTGATAAAAGTTCAAACAGATATTGATCTTCCCATTCTTGAAAGACAACTCCATTATCCTTTAAGATATAATATGCTTTCATGGTGTCGTAGTAATATTGCTGGCATATGATATGTAAATCATGCGTGGTTATTTTGTTGAAATCGTCAATAGAAGCAAGATTGTACTTATAGAGAGTTTCGTAATGCCTAGAAGTAAAAGGCAAGTGATATTGAGCCAAACTTTCTTTAATGCTTTGTACAGAGTGCAGCTCTATATGATATGCCTGACATAGTTCTTCCAGCTCAATCATTGTTTGCTCTCCGAGGTTGCGCAAACTTGCAAGTTCTTCTTTGGAACATAAAGTTAATTGAGATAAGTAGAGGAAATAATTTCTCTCAAGAATATGGAAAAGCCTTTTGGACATAGAAACATCGTAAATTGACACTGCATTGTCTGGGGGCAGTAAATATCCAGCATCATTGAGTTCCTGAATGATGGAATAAATATGATGAAGTTTAAAGGGGAATTTCTGAATCAAAGATATATAGTTTTGACCTTCCAGATCGGAAACCATAGTGAATCCCAGTTCATGAAGTATATTTTTAGCATGGTAAGAAATTTTCAAATCATTTATCTGTAAATCCATAAAAAACACTCCTTTATGATTTATTTTACTTGATATAAATGTAATTTTGCAATACATTAAGCAGAAAATGACAATATTAAGCAGAAAATGATTAATATATGAGATTCAAGCAGATAATCCCGATTTGTAGAAGCAATGCAATAAACAGAGGGCATATAATTACCGTTTTCTGCAATAATGAACCGTATTCTGCAAAGGAAATTGAAGATTTTGTATGTTTTGGTATTATATAGTTGTTCATGTATTGCAGCCACATAAAAGAATATATTATCATGTTTTGTAAGGAGGTATTTGGAAATGAAGAAATTATTATCATTGATTACCTGTTTTGCACTTTGTGTAATGCTTGTAATGCCTGTTTCAGCAGCCGAAGTAAAAGCAACAGAGAATGTGGCAGTTGAGGAGGCTGTGATTGAAAATGAAGCTGTAGCATATTCAACAGGTTATTTTACTGGACAGACAGGAAAAATGAACTCATGGGAAGGTACAGAGTCAGCGGCATATACTATTTCATCAGGATCTATTCCCAGAGAGGCAGTTGTAACAAAAGTTACTCTCAATGTGACAGTTAGCTCAGGCAGTTCAGGATTTTATATTTTTGTAGAATGTCCTGATGGTACATATGCAGAAAGGTATGTGTCAAGAAGTGGACAAATAACAATTACTGATCTGAATGGACATTTGGCTTATGGTAAATGGAAAATTTCTATCATGTCCGTAGGTCAGGTTTCTACTGCAACTGCTCGGATGAGGGTGGATTATTCATATTAATACAGACTTTTAATGTGGTTGTGTGCGGTGAGCAAAATGAAGGTGCTATACTTTCTTGACTTAAGTATAGCACCTTTGTAATGTTAATTTCTGCTTTGTAAGATTTTCAACAGCTAAATAAATGTGTCAAATTGATTCTTTCTTGTGTTTGAACCGTTTATTTCTGAATTGAACAATGTCTCATCAGAAAATATTTCGTCTAAAATATCTTGTGAAACGGGTTTTCCTACAGTCCAACCGGGTACTTTTTCTTTAATAGCATTAGAAATTTTTTTAGAAAAATTCTTTTCCAATTGTCCCAATGTATAGGCGGCAGATACACGATCACTTGTTTTTAACGTTTTATAGTATTCGTTTTTTGCACGAGCTAAAGTCTCCCATTCTGCTTCATTATCACCAGACATTCCGTAGTATTTGTAAAATGAATCCTTTACGCTGTTAAAAATCTTCTGCTTCATTTCATCAGATACTTTAATGATTTTTTTGGCATTTGGATTATTAGTAGCACACATTCCCTCAACACCATAAGAATTTTTGCGATGTCCTGATAAGAAATCTGCCAATGTATTTCTGTGTCCATTATTGTTCACGGATGTTGAGTTTATTTTGGGTTGGGAAAAAGCTGTTTTCTGAGGAAAGAGCTTTGAGATAGTCATATTTGTCAGTCCTATACGCATATGCAAACCTCCTTAAATACTTTTTGTTTAAGTATAGCATATCTTTGAGATTATATATATGCCGTTTTCTGCAACAGAAGGTCATTTTCTGCTATGAATATCCGTTTTGTGCAATTAAAATTACAGATTATGGACTGAAATCAGTCCCTTATCAGTAAAAGCATTGAATGCAATATTTACAAATAGGACTAAAACGGGTTCATGGGTATGGTGATAATATGGAGCAGAAAATAAAGCAGGATGAAATATTTATTGGGCAGAATATTAGGCGGCTTAGGAAAGAGAAAGGTATCCGGCAGACAGAAATGGTGGCGCTGATGCAATTACAAAATGTATCTGTCACCAGAGAAGCATTAGTCAAAATAGAGAGAGGCATACAGCATATACAGGCATCACAGCTTAGGGCAATCCGAAATGTATTAAAAACAACATATGATGAATTGCTGAAATAAGAATGACAGATCGGTGTGACCTGTCATTCAACTATTTTACATATCTATCCAATTGATAACAAATTCTTTATTGCTACTGAAAATGAATTTGAAGATGAAATCTGCTGTCTTAATTTCTGCTCATCACATGCAGGGATTTGTGAAAGCAGGCTGACTTTATGTTTTTTCCAGAGCATAGCGGCTTTTTTTTCAGGCAGGATCTCAAAGATAAATTTGTCCTCCCAGTTATTAAATGCAATTCCATTCTCTCTTAAAATAAAGTAAATTCGCATGGTAAGGCTGTAATCTTCCTGACATATATGGTATAAGTCCTTAGCTGTTTTATGTTTAAAGTCGTCCATGCAGGATATATTGTACTGGAACAGCAGGGGGTAGATTTTTTGGGGGAACTGGTATTTATCAAAATACTCTTTGATGGATAACATTGACCGTATTTCAATATGATACGCCCTACAGATCTGTTCCAGCTCTATTGCTGTTTTTTCTCCTAAATTTCTAAAATGCAGGATTCTTTCTTTGGGATAGGAAGAAAGCTGCGAAAGATACATAACGCCATTTTGTATAAGGGCATTTTGTAACCGCTTTGACATAGAGACATCATAAACTGATATTTCGTCGCTTGGCGGTAACAGATGACCTAATGCGTTTAATTCGTTGATTATGGGTTCTAAATTAAAATTCTTGGGGAACTTGTCTATCAGAGTGATATAGTTTTGCCCTTCCAGTTCTGAAACCTTTGTCAAACCTACGCTTTTCAGGGCAGCTTTGGCAGCAGCAGAAATATTTAGGTCTTGTATGTTCATATCTAATATCATTGCTCCTTTATTTTGGGGATTCAAATAGAAACAATCCTAGTATAACACTTTTTCCGAAAAATACAAACCTGAAAAGGACTAATATGGGTTCGGAAAATAAAATTATGATTATTTCATGCTAATAAGTAAGTAAAGATATCTATAATCACTTATTTATTAGTGTCAAAATCTGCATAAACAGGTCATTTTCTGTAATTTAATTGACTAATGCGTTAAAGGGAAATAAAATGAAAGGGCTAATTCATACTGTTTTTGGCATGTCGTATTTCTTTACTATGAATATAGGTGGAGGATTAAAGATTTCGGCACGATATGTCGAAATACAAGCTAAAGGAAGTACGATACTTCAGAGACAGGCTACCATTAGATTATTGAGAGGGGAGGGAAAAATGGATGTTCAGAATTGCTATATGTGATGATGAGAGTTTATTTACAGAAGAATTAGAAAGACTGATTTCCAGTTATATGATGGAAAAAGGGCTGGTCTTTAAAATAGATGCATATGGCTCTGGTGAAGCATTGGTAAACTTGGGGATAGAGGTGGTGCGTTATACTGTCGTTTTTTTAGATATTAACATGGACAAGATTGATGGGATCAGGACGGCTGAAAAGATTAGGAAGGTAAGCAGGGATATACTTATTGTATTTGTGACAGCATATGTGAATTATTCTTTAGAAGGCTATCGGTTAGATGCCGTCCGGTATTTATTAAAAGGCAATGCTAACTTTCAGAGTACAGTGAATGAGTGTATGGATGCCATTATGGATAAACTGAATTATTCAGTTGCAAAAAAAGAGTTTGAGTTTAAGGAGGGGACAAAGAAAATATCATTAGAAAGATTGTTGTATATTGAGAGCAATCTGCATAAATTGGAGTTTCATATTATGGAAGATGATATGATGGTATATACCACATATGGAACATTGAATACGTTAGAGGAAGAACTGGCAGAAAATGGTTTTATAAGGATACATCAAAGCTACCTTGTAAATCAAAAATACATAGAGAATGTCAAAAGATATAAAGTTGTATTGACAAACGGGGTTGAATTATCTATACCAAAAGTAAGGTATACATATGTAAAGGAGCAGTTTATATTATATCAGGGAGAAGTTTAAATGTCTGATTTAGTGGTGGAAATTTTAATATTATTTTTTGAAGTGTTATGTAGCAAAATCTTCTGTGAAATATTTGGAAAAGTGAGGAATAAGGGCTGGATCAACATAGTTCAGCTATTTGTCCTTGAAATCAGTGTATTTATAATGGCAAGGACATTTTCAAATGTAATGATTTTAAAACAAATAGTGGTGGCATCAATATATGCCGGGGTTATGTTATGGCATGTGAAGATAAGTATAGGAAAGTCGTTTGCACTGGGGCTGTTGTATCAGGCGATGCTGTTGTCAACGGATTATCTCGCATACTCTATTAACAAGGAAATATGTTCAGGCAATGAGCTGACAGGAAAACAGTATAATTTAGAGAATGTTCTTGTAATTCTACTTGGAAGAGCAATATTATTTTTAGGCGTTATCATTATAAGAAGAAAAATTGGAAAAAAGTCAATCGAGGTATTATGTGACACGGATTGGTTAAAATTGTTGGTTTTTCCTATATTTACGATAGTTATCATAACTTCAATGCTTTCATTCTTTAAAAATGTTGAAACAACTGACCAGATCATGCTGGTGTTTGTAGGTGCTTTTGGAATGATTGGAATGAATATTGTGGTATTCTATTTAATCAACGATATTGCGGAGAGGGAAACAAAGTTATATGAGCATAGAATTTTCCAACTCCAGGTCAAAAGCCAGACAGAAATGTATCGGTCAATATCAGAAAATTTTGACAAACAGAAAAAGAAAACACATGAGTATAAAAATCAAATTGATTGCATTGAACAGCTATTGAATCGAGAGCAGTATTCAAAACTGGAAGAATATGTAAAAGCGGTGCATGGGAGACTTGATAAGGAACTGGATGCTATTGATACGAATAACATAATAGTGAACGCAATTTTAAATACAAAGTATCAGGAAGCAGATACAAACGGGATTGTTGTTGTGCTGCGTGTAAACGATTTGTCTGGTGTGTGGATGAAAGACGAAGATATTGTTACAATATTATCTAATCTGCTTGATAATGCGATAGAAGCGTGTAAAAAATGTGATGACGGAAAAAGAATATTGAAGTTGAAATTTGTTAATGAAGATGGAATGATAAAGATCGGAGTTAAAAATACATTCAGTAATCCGATTGTATATGAGAATGGGGAAATAAAATCTACAAAATTGGTACAGGCAGAGGAACATGGAGTAGGAATCAAAAATATTATTGAAGTCATTGAGAAGTATGGCGGATCATATATCATAAAGGATGATAATTATGAGTTTTATTTTTCAATAATTATTCCTGCCTGATAACAAGCATCTTATATGTCGGATAGAGCATATGGGATGCTTTTTTGTGCCGTTTTCTGCTGTAAAGTGTCCACTTTCTGCAAAGGATATTGTTTTATTTCGTTTTTTCTTTATACTGAATAAAAGGAGGGACATATAGCTATGGTAGAAAAGATAGTAATGCAGTTAGTAACTCAAATGGAGGAACGAAAAATAATTGAAAAATCCAGCAGAGATTATTATGAATATGTTTTGATAACTTTGGCAGAACATATTATTGCGGTTGGAACCATGCTGATAATCGGTATGCTTTTTAATCAATTCATAGCAACGATTATTTTTCTGGTATTTTTTCTTTCATTGAGAAAACGAACCGGGGGTTATCATGCAGATAAATTCTGGCAGTGCTATCTTGCGACAATCATAACTTATATTGGAATTATTCAGGTGGCTGCAATCTTATCGGAAAAGTCTTATATTATGTGTGTAACACTGTTTTTTGCGGTGCTTATCATTGAGATTATAGGAACCGTAAATCACCCTAACATTGATATGGACAAGGACGAATTGCAGGAAAACAAAAAGTCAGCCAGATTACTTGTATTGATGGAGGCAGCAGTAATAATTTTATTGGACATCTTGGGGATGAACCAGCTCTATGTAAGTTATATGTCAATCGCTATCATATTGTGTTCGCTTCTGATGTGCGTAGCAAAATTATTGAAACAGGAGGTAAAGGTAAGATGAAGAAAACAGAAAAGATTACAAACAAGGTATTGAAGGTAGTGGAGAGAATTGCCCGGAATGAAGTGGAAAAAACAGTTCTTGGCAGGACGGCGGAGTGTTCAGCGATTTATCACCAGCCGAAAAGACCGAAGAAAAGGGAAAACTAAATACTGGTTGCGAAGTCTAGTGTGTATAAAGTTGGCTGTCGCATTAAGAAATTAGTGCGCAGCCTAGCTTAATTAAACTTGTCACTTTATTTTGTCACAGGTATGTCTTGATTGTTATTCAACATAATTAGACTTTGTTTAACTATATGTATGTTGTTCGTTTGGACCTTTTAGGAAAACGATGTGGTTCTGACTGACAGAGGAATCGTAGAAAGGAGATATACGGTGTGACAGTATCAAATAAAAGTATAGAAGATAAGTTGGATAGAGTTTTTACTGAAAAGTTCGGCTGTAGTGCAGATAAAGTTGAAATGATGAGAGAGCATAGATTTCTGTCAAGTGAAATAGGTTTTTCTGCTGCTAATCTTTTAGAATTATTTATAGAAGTGGAAAAAGAGTTTGGAATTATTTTTTCAAAGGATGAAATATTGAGTACGCAGTTTGACGACTATACAGAATTAGTAGAAGGAATTAACAAAAAGCTAGGAGGAGAATAATTATGCTTGGTGCAAATGTTGGAAATATAGGAGTAAATCCATATAGGAACTCCTATACAAGTTCTATACAAAATAAGAATAATGAAAAAGTATCGGAATCTTTTTCAGATAAAATTGTGGGAACAATTGAAAATAGTGGCGTTACAGAATCAAGTGCTATGAAGTTTCCTGGGGACATGACAATTAATTATCCACCGAATTTAGCTAAAGTTTCAAATAGTTCAGTTGGTGGAAAATCCAAAGGTGAAATGACGTTGGATGAGTATAAGCAATGGGTTATGAATGAAATATCCCAAATGCCCGTTAGCGGGTGGGCTCGTTCTACATACTCATCGGGAGCAATTATAATTAAAGAAGAAGCTTTTGAAAGAATGAAAATTGATCCAGAGTATGAGGAATATGTTTTGAATCGGGTACGTTCAGCATGTTCGGTTCAAGGTATAACCGGATGTTCAAACTATGTTGGTTATGATGTTATTGGAGCATCGCCGGAAGAATGTTATGGTTATGCAGGTCCAGCGGGGGGGAGCAGTTTAGAAAATGTAAGTGACGGGGAAACTTGGTGGGAGAAACGCCATAAAAAGATAAAGGAATTGCTTGAAGAGCAAATTGAAAAAAGTCAAAAGGAGCAATTAGCAAGACGCAAACAAGCAGAAGCTGAATATATAAGTCAGGTATATGCAAGCCGACAGAGAATGTCAAATTTGTTACATAAATCTAATACTGGCAGTGATAATATTGCTGTTCTGCCTTTGATGACAACAGCAGCTTCTGCTTATGAAAAAAATGTTGAAGTGTTGTCAGGTGAAACAATTAAAAAATCTTAAAGATTATAATCAAATTATTGTTTACATAATAATTTTGTTTATAAAATATTCATGAAAGGAGGATATGACAATGAAAAAAACATTAGGAAAGAAAAATTCAGTAAGTAATGGTACAGTAATGTCCTTTGCTTGCAACTGCATGTCTGTTTGCGGTATTGGTTGCTCATGTGGCACTACAGACGCATATACCACGCAGGTCCAGAATTTGGCAAAGGTCGTATCTAGTGGAATGCAGATGTCAACATGGTCTTCTATGTAATTTTTTTGAAAGACAGTGAATTGACAGGATACAGCGATAGGATAGCCTATCGCTGTATTTTTAAAAAATATAATTTTGGAGGAAGGATAATGTAATGCAAAAAAATGATTTTTTTATTCATACATTTAGAACATTAAACTCATGTTATTTGTATGATGTTAATATAAATTCTATAATTAGAATAAATGAATCCACCTATAATATATTGAAAAATGAGCAAGAGATTCCAAATGGAGATATAAGAATTAGCAAATTGAAGGAACGTGGTTTTTTGCAACCAATAGATAGAAACTTCCAGATTGAGCATCCTTTAACAGATAAAGTGGAAAGCTATATACAAAACAATTTATCTCTTTTAATATTGCAGGTTACACAAAATTGTAATCTGAGGTGTAAATATTGTGTTTATTCGGGTAGCTATGTTAATCGTGTTCATACAAATAAACGCATGAATTTTGAAACAGCAAAACAAGCGGTGGATTTTTACTACAATCATAGCAAAAATATTGATATTGCTTCAATAAGTTTCTATGGGGGAGAACCTTTATTAGAATTTGAGCTCATAAGGAATATTGTGGAATATTGTGAAATGAAATTTAGTGGTAAACAATTAAATCTCAATATGACTACTAATGCAACATTATTAACAAATGAGATGATGGATTTTTTACAGGTACATAAAATTAATTTAACAATTAGTTTAGATGGGCCAGAAGAAATACATAATAAAAATCGTGTTTTTGCCGATCATACAAAAGGTACATTTGCAAAGGTTTTAGATAATTTGAACAAATTCCAGCAATTATATCCAGATTATGTAGATACAATTAGCTTCAATGCTGTATTTGACGAAGAAAATAATTTTAAAATAAGTAATGACTTCTTTTCTTCAGATTTTATGAAGAAAGCAGACGTGACATTTACAACGGTCAGTGAACGTGATGCGAAAGAGTATAAAGACATACAAGAAGAATTTGTTATAAACTACAAATACGAGTTGTTTAAAATGTTTTTGTTTTGTATTGGAAGATTGGAGCAAGAAGATGTTTCAAAATTGTTGTCAGCACATATTAATAAGTTAAAACAAAGCGTGCATGAACATTTGAAAAAGCCTTTCATTTCAAATGGAAAAACGTATCCAAGTGGACCATGTATTCCAGGTGTCAATCGCCTATTTGTTACTGTAGATGGAGAATTATTCCCATGTGAAAGAGTTAGTGAAACGAATTATGCATATAAAATAGGTAGTTTGGAAGATGGTTTTTATCTTGATAAAGTTAAAGAACTATTAAACATTGCTCAATATACTAAAACACAGTGCAGTTCATGTTGGGCAATGGGTTATTGTGATGGATGTGCATCAGATATGAGTGACGGAGATAAATTAGTTGCAAAGAAGCGATTAGAGAGGTGCGCATCTATGCGTTTTACGGCAGATGAAATGATGAAGGAATATTGTGTACTAAGAGAGAATGGATACAATTTTGAATAAATGAAAGGAAGAAAATTATGAGAACATTGGTATATCCATATGATGAAGACTTTGAGGCAGTCATTAAGTATGGCGATTTTATTGAGACAATGGAAATAAGAGAGATTTTGTCTCCAGTTGGATGGGGATTACAAAATAAGAAAGTGGGAGAAAATATTCCAATAAAAACAAATATAAATGCTGTTAATTGGGAACGAATTGATGCATTATTGTTAATTGACACAATCAGAACGAATTTACATATAAATGAAATTTTGGAAGTGGTTAAATTATCTGCAAAATTTGTACAAAAGATTATTTTAAATAGGGACATAGATGAAAAATCATATGCATGTATAGAAGATATATGTTCAAATGAAAAAGTAGCATTGATAGATGTTAGGAGACAAACTCAATTACGAGTTTCAGATAATAAACAGTTAAAGTCGATTTATACACCAGTAATAGTTGTTGCGGGTATGGGAGAATGTTGTAATAAGCTGGAAGTTCAAATGTTTATAAAACGATATTTGAATAAATTAGATTATAATGTATGCGTGGTTTCTTCCAGAAAAAATATGGAAATAGTGGGTTTACATTCTTTTCCAACATTCATGTATGGGAATCAAATTGATGAGTCTGAAAAAATTATTGGATTTAATCATTATATAAAGGAGTTGGAAATTGAAGAAAATCCCGATATAATTCTAATTGGAATACCGGGAAGCATTATGCCCATATCTGAAAAACACTCCGAGTTTTTTGGGGTTTTCGCTTTTGAAGTTTTTAATGCAATTAAAAGTGATATGTTATTGTTCTGCATACATAACAATATTTATACTAATGAATATTTTGAAGAATTAAAGAAATTGTGTAAATACCGTTATCAGGCAGATATTGACGCTATTATAATATCGAATCATTCATACGATTCACTTTCGTTGCAAACAGAAGGGACGATCAAATATCTTTCTTTTGACGATGAAGAGGTTGATAGGTATAGAGCCAGCTACCCAGATGATGTTTATAGCAGAGCTATGTATGAAAAACTTGCTGAACATGTGATAGAAACATTATCTGAATACGCAGATTTTCAAGTGATGTAAATAAAAGGATAAATTGGTGAAACAATTGAATGATGAACAAATAGCAATAATTGATAATGGAATAAGTGGGAAAATTGTTGGAATAGATAAAATACAGTCTAAGATTTTTGTAGATGATGACAATAATTGCAAGGAGGATTATGTTGAAATTCAAATTACAGAATTTCAACATGGGACTTTATGTGCATTAATTGTTAAAAAATACAATCCTCACTGTACGTTGAATAGTTTAAGAATTTTAGATAAAGACGGTAATGGAAGGATTGAAAAAATAGAACCTGCATTTGAATGGTGTTATCAGAACAATATAACGATTGTTAATTTAAGTTTTGGAACTACAAACTTTAATGAGTATGAAAAGTTAAGAAATTTGGTTAATAAGTATGTGAATAATGGTTTGATTATTGTGGCGGCAACTGCTAATTCGGGTTTTGTGACATATCCGGCTAGTTTAACAAATGTAATTGGTATAGCAACAACAGATAGCCCTTTAAATTATTTTAAGGATTATATGCAGATGGGAATTGATTCGGTTGTTCCATCTGAACATATTGTTAAGATATGTGACATAGAAACAATAACATCATTAAGTAATAGTTATGCTGCGCCATATATATGTGCTTTGATTGCAAATAAACTAAACAATGACAAAACTCTTGATATAGTAAAATTAAAGAGATATGCAAAAGAGCAAAGCCATATTGAAATGACAGTGGAGGGTTATGAGCCGGATTGGATTTACAGGGCGTATATATCGGGCAGAGGAACTATGAGCAGGGCAGAGTATTATTTTGAAACAGTTACAGGGGCGTATGATGAAATACAGGGGAAAGCAGATACGGTAATAGCCTATTCTATGGCAGAATTAGGAAATTTGGATATAAGAAATAAGAACTTAATATATCTTGGAAATGAGGACATTCATAATATAGATGTTCAAGGATTCATTTGGAGCAGGGAAACAAGGCAACGGCAAATTGAGCATAATTATTATCAGGGAAATGGTCTTGAAGTTCCGGTAGTGATACTGGCAGTGGAAGATGTTATAGATAAGTTCTATGTACTCACAGAACTAAAGAGGGCATTTGCCAATGGCGGTTATAACGCATATACAATAGGAATGGAGCCGGAGAGTGTATTATATGCATTAGAATATATGCCGGAGCCGGTATCAGATATTGATGCTTGGAAAAATTTTATAGAGAGCCAGACTTTTTATAAACAGAGTGATTTGGTCATATGGTGCGTTCCAGTGGAAGAACAAGATAAATATTTGAAAGTATATCCTGATTGTGATGTGCAGATCAGTCTTTGCAATGAGGGAAATATAAATATTATTCAGTTCTCTTTTGAAGGAGAAAAGATTGAGAAAAAAATATCTGGACTGATTGACAGAAAAGATGTTGAGGAAATATATCATATTATAGAAGCGAAACTGACGGAGGAAGAAGATGGATAACAAAGAGGCTGTAAAAAGATTACTTCTGTTACTAGGCAGATACAAAAAAACAATAGTTGTAATTGTCGGCTGTCTGCTTGTTTCTACCGGGTTAAATCTATGTGTTCCGCTGATCAGCAGGCGGATCATGGACGATGGCTTTATTGGTGGAAATAAGAAATTATTGATAGAGCTGGTCTTGGCGTCTATGGTAATCTACACTATAAATTCCCTCATAGATATAGTTAAGGAAAAGAAACGTGTAGATATTTCAGCAAAGATACAATATTTTCTTTCGGAACAGTCTTTTTCACATCTTATGAAGCTGCGGGTAAACTATTTCAATAACACAAATTATGCGGAGACTTTGAATAATATCAACATGGATATTAACCAGATGACATCTATTGCTGACAGCAGTGTTTTTTTCGTAATTACGCAGACGTTTAGCATGACAGGCGGCATAATAGGTTTATTCATAATAGATTTCAGAATGACGGTACTGGTTCTTCTGTTTATACCTATTAAGTGTGTGGTAATGAAATACTTTGCAAAAAAGCAAAAACAGATTATGGACGAGTTCATAAAAAGGAATCAGGAGTACGCTAAATGGTTTGGAGATACCGTTGGAGGGGTACGGGAAGTCAAGCTGTTTAATATCTTGGATAAAAAGCATGAGGAGTTTGAGTTTAATCAGAACAATATTATAGAGAAACAAAAGCAGATGAATATGTTAGGGCAGTGGAATACGATAACAGATAGTATCATGGTACAGTTTCTTTCCACATTATTATACATACTGGGCGCAAATTTAGTGTTTGATATGAAACTTTCAGTAGGCAGTGTGTTCGCTTTCATTACATATAGTGCTTACGTTACCGGACCGATTTCTGCAATCCTAAATATAGGATACCTGTTATCAGGGATTATTCCGTCAACAAAAAGATATTATGCGTTTATGGAATTGGAGGAAGAAACGGATAATGGAAAGAAAACGGATCTATGTCCAAATGATTTGAGATTGCAGAAGGTTTCTTTTGCGTATGAAAGGGATAAGTGCATTTTAAAGAATATTGATATATTATTTGCAAAATGCAGCAAGACAGCTATAATCGGGCGCAATGGTTCGGGAAAGACAACAATCATCAATCTTCTTACGAGAATGTATGAGCCGACAAGCGGTGAAATACTGTTGGGAGCAGAAAATATTTCAGAGCTGCCATTGCCAGAATACCGAAATATGGTATCTGTTGTGAGCCAACAAATCTACTTATTCAATGACACAATAAAGAATAACATCTGTCTGTATAAACAAATAGATGATACAGTGATAGAAGCTGCCTGCAAGGACAGTGGACTTGAAGATTTTATAAACGAGGTTTCCTTAGATCATGTGGTAGGGCAGAATGGGGCAATGCTCTCCGGCGGGCAAAAGCAGAAAATAGCCCTTGCAAGGGCATTGGTGCATGACAAGCCGATTATTTTATTTGATGAAGCTACTTCAAACACAGATGCTTATTCAGAACAGCAAATAAACGGACTGCTTGATACTCGGCTAAAAGACAAAACAGTGATAGTGATAACACATAAGAAAGAAATATTGAGCAAAGTGGATCAGATCGTTGTACTGAAGGAGGGAGTGGTTACAGCTTTAGGGAGATATGATGATTTGATAGGGAAAAGTGATGAACTAAATGTTATGTTGGAAAAAGCAGAATAAGTATAAGAAAATCTTTTCAGAAGCAAGTCTGTCTGTAAAGATTTTTTTTGTGCCGTTTTCTGCAAAAACAATTCATTTTCTGCAAGGGTAATTGTATTTGTTTAAAAGTCTGTTATCATTAAAGAAAAGTCTGAAATTTAAATAAGGGAGGATGATACTATGGCAATAGCAGGAGTAACCGACTATACAAATACATATGCAGCGAATAGAACCAGCTACAATGCAAAAGGAAGTAGTGGATTGAGTGAGACTGCTCAAAGTTATCTGAGTGATTTGAAACAGAAATACTCGGATGTAAATATTACGGTAGCAGATTTTAACAGTGAAAAACAGTCAGATGCCTATATGTTAGGTAGCCGTGGTTATAATAATGTGGCTATTTCAGCTAGTGTTGTGGAGAGGATGGCAACAGATCCGCAGACAGCAGAGAAATATGAAAAAGTAGTTTCAGATATGAGTGGAAATGCAGAACGGATAGAAAAATTTGCACAGGAAAATAATGATGAGATTCTTGGTGCAGGTGTTGTCATTGACAAAAATGGAAAAGTGTCGTATTGGATGGTTGGCAGGAGTAAGGATACGTATGAAAATCCCGGTACTGTGTATAAAGAAAAGGTACAAAAGCAGTTAGAAGAGAAGCGGGCGAAAAGAAAAGAAGAAGAGAAATTGAAAGAAAAGCGAATAATCAAGGCAGAAACAGCAGAAAAGTTGCTGGAAAAGAGGAAAAATGGCAAAGCCATGAGAGCTGATCTGAAAGAAGAACTTTTAGATATTGGGCTTGATGGACATGTTAGAAAAATCACAGAAGAAAAAGGAGTGCAGATGGATATAACTGTTTAATTTGATATGTTGTTTTTCAATGACATAAATATGTAGAGTAGGAGGTGAAATAAATGAAGAAATTAGGAAAGAAGAGAACAGGCAACAATAATACTGTTCAGGCGTATGCATGTGGAGGTGCATTTTGTGTATGCAAAGCATGTGCGGCTGCTTCCGTTGATTCCATGCTCTATAATGGAACAAAAAGCCAGAATGATGGAACATTAATGCTGATCGGCTAGTTTGTATGTCAGGAAGTGGAGTGTACGAGGGACTGTTGAACAAGCAGTCCCTTGTAACATATGGGAGGAATAATGGAAAGTACAATTAAGAAATTAAACTGCCATTTGTTTAGGACTTGTGGAAAATATTATGTGTATGATGTTCCGAAGAATGTCATATTAAAAGTAAATAGAGATACTTATAATGAAATTAAAGAATTAAGCGCAGCGGAGCAGTGTGAGTATAGAGGGAATAATGAAATTATTAAGGAATTGCAGAATGAAGGTTATTTGAGTTCACAGTATATTGAAATGATAGAACATCCCATGACAAGGAATATAGAGAGTGCGTTAGGGAATAGTGTACATATGCTTACACTACAAGTAACACAGAATTGTAATTTACGCTGTAAATATTGTGTATACTCTGGAAGTTATATTAACCGAAAGCATAACAATAAGAGAATGTCCTTTGAAACGGCAAAAAAAGCAATTGACTATTATATTTTACATAGTTCACAAATGCCGAAATTAAGATTTGGATTTTATGGCGGTGAGCCAACTTTAGAGATGGAATTAATTCGCAAATGTGTTTCATATATTAACGGATGCTCATTAGGAAAGCCAGTTGAATACAATTTGACAACAAATGCTACGATTCTTAATAAGGATATTGTTCAGTTTTTTATTGATAATCAGTTCTATTTAACAATAAGTTTGGATGGTTCCAAAAAGATACAGGACAAAAACAGAGTTTATGCAGAATCAGGAAAGGGAACTTTCGACAAGGTTATAGAAAATATCGGTTGGTTGAGAAAAGATTTTCCTGATTTCTTACAGAGGGTTCATTTTAATATGGTTATGGACCCTGTAGATGGATATAGAGATTCCAATGAATTTTTTATGAGAGATGAAAGAGTAAAGGGTATAGAAGTAAATGCTTCACAAAAAAATGATGTTAATTATAAAGAAGAAATAGTAAAAGCACCAGAATATTATATGAATCGTTCTTATGAGCAATTTAAAGTGATTTTCAATTATTATAGAGATATTGAAGAAGATGTTTCTCCATTGGTGAATGGTTATTTGGGTGGAATTAAAAATAATATTGCAGATATGTTAAAAGGAGATGAATCTGGATATAAAATAGGTCATCCAGGTGGTCCCTGTGTTCCAGGGCTGCAAAGGCTATTCGTTAATGCTGATGGAAACTTCTATCCATGTGAAAGAACTAACGAAGATTCAAAGATGATGATTATTGGCGATGTAGAACAGGGAATAGATATAGATAAGGCAAAAACTTTGTTAAATGTTGGCAAGATCTCAGAGAATGTGTGTAAAAAATGTTGGGCATTTCGATTTTGTACTTCGTGTGCGGTTTATGCGGAAGACAGGGATAAATTATCAGTAGAGAAGAGGCTGTCTCGATGTGATTCAATTAGGAGTGCTGTAGAAACAAATTTTAGGGAATATTGCATATTGAAAGAATTGAAAATGGATTTTGAAGAATTGGAGGAAACAGACTGATGAAAAAAGTATTGCTTTTTCCATATAATTATAATTGCTGTGAAATTTTAAGATATAGGGATATGCTTATAGATTACGAAGTAATAGGTGTCTTAGCGCCGTCTGGTTGGGGAGTAAATGGGAAAGATGCGGGAATAGTAGATGGTGGAAAGAATATAGGAGTTAATATTCTGGAAACCATAGACTATGGACAGGATTTTCAAGGTGTCATGATAGTTGCTGATTGCACTAATGAGGAAATAGAGCAGGCAGTGTTGATCTATGTAGAGGATGCTATTAGTCATAATAAAGAAATTATTTTTGCAACAGAAGTTAGTGACAAGGTAAAAGAACTGTGTTCTAACAAGCCAGAGCAGATAACTTATTTAATTGATAAACAGCCAACCATTAAGCATAGATGGAAGCTGTTGCAAATAAATACGCCTATTGCTGTAATTGCAGGTTTGAATGAGCTTACCCATAAATTTAAGATACAATTAGAAGTAAATCAATATTTTAGTAAGCAAGGTTATAAAGTAAGTCATGTAGGTTCAAAACAATATGGGGGACTTTTTGGCATACATTCTTTTCCTGATTTTATGTATTCTGATCTAAATGAAACAGAAAAGATATATCGGTTTAATAAATATATAAGGGATATAGAAAAGAAGGAACAGTCAGACATAATAATTGTTGGTGTCCCAGGAGGGATAATGCCATATAACGAAAAATTTCCGGGGCATTTTGGAATAACAATGTTTGAAGTTATGCAGGCTATAAGACCAGATATATTAATAATGAGCTGCTTATATGATAATTACAATGCCGAATATTTTGAAAATTTGTCAACAGGAATTCGTCACAAGTATGGTGTAGATGTGGATGCATTTAATATATCGACTTTTCAGGTTGATATTAACGAGTCAGAACAGAGTAGGGTTCTACAATATTATAAAATAACTCATAATGAGGTAACTACGTTAATTGATTCTTGTAAGGATAGCAGCGTACCAATTTTTAATATAATGAACGGAACCGATGGAGAAAAGATTGCAGAGCTGGTTCTTAATAAGCTGCAAGAATATAGTGAAGCAGAACTGGTATAAGGAGTGGGAAGATGCAAGGAGATATTGAGGAAAAAGTGTTTGAAATATTTAGAAAATACCTATTCCGGGATTTGACACAATGTGAAGATCCTTTTTCAGAAAGTATATTTGGAGAAAAAATTGCATTACTTCCGGCAGAGGCGTATTTTTTGTTGGTGAAAATAGAAGAAGAATTTTCTATTAAATTTTCAAATGATGTTGTAATTGAGAGGAGATTTAATTATTTAAAGGATATTGTTGAAGAGATAGGAAAATGCTTGGAAAAATAAAATTGGAAAATGAAAGATATTTTAGGGCTTTTTTAGATATTGTTAGCAATGTCTGGAAAAGCCCTATTCCGTTTTCTGCAAAAACAGTTCATTTTCTGCAAAGCTAATGTTATGACTGCAAATATTTGATATGATATAGACTACTGTGCGGCATAATTTTTTCAAGCTAATACAAAGCCTGAACAGGCTTAATCTTGTTGTGCAAATGAATGATACTATGCAATTAACAACAAGATTATTAGTGTACACCTGATAACAAATAAACGTTGTTGGGTGTATTTTTTTCTTAATTTTTGATGATTAGATTTTTACATAGATTGTTCTTTAAGGGATATATGCGCTGTCTGATACAGTACAATATACTCCTGAAAAGTAAATACGGCAGCTTACGAGTACACAAATCGACATGGCAGGTCGGTGCGGTGTACTCTTTTTTTTGCTACTGTCGAAAAATGCTGATACATCAGGATATATACATTCGACTGTCGAAAAGAGGACCTCCGTCTGATTCTTCATTTCAACAAAATAGAAAGAATGGAGAATTAGAAAATGAAGGATATAAAATATATTATTGCCGATAACGTGAAATTATACCGGAAAAAGCAGAATTTAACCCAATTTGAACTGGCAGAGAAAGCGGAGCTTTCAGTTGATTCTATCAAACGGATCGAACATGGGAGCAGAACAATGTCGTTAGAAAACTTCATGAGAATTGCAGATGCATTGGCTGTCCCTCTTTCATATCTCTTATATGAAAATCTCAATGAAATTCCCATAACAGAACGTATTCTAAATATCTTAAACAGTAAGAGTGTAAATCAGCAGGAATATTTAGTACATATGCTTGAGGAAATGTCTCTAGGATTGGACAAGCTCTTATAGCATATACAAGAAAGACGAAAAAGGTGTATAGGGGATTCTATGCGCCTTTTTTTGGTAAAGAACATTGTAGTATGCAGATTTATAAGAGCAGTTAAAATATTTCCAGTTTTTACTAAAAAGTGAAACCAAATTCTTGCAGATGCCGTATTGATAAAAAATTTGAGCAGATAGGATTTGGAGGAATGGACGAAAAGAGCATACTAAAGAGGTTACGGAACAGGGATGAAAAAGCATTTGAAGAAATAATTGATTTGTATAGCGCTTATATCACTGCCATTGTCAGAAACCTATTAAGCTCAAAAGGAACAAGAGAAGATGTGGAGGAGGTGGTCGCAGACACGTTTATCTCACTGTGGAATACAGTTGAAAGGATCAATTATGAAGAATACAGCAGCATTAAGGCATACATAGCAGTTATCGCAAGGAACAAGGCGAAGGACTGGCTGAGAAATACCAAAGTGCAGAATTTACAGTTAATGGATGATATTCTGATAATTGATAACAGCGTGGAACAGCTAATAGTCCAAAGAGAACAGCAGAGGATCATAGCAAGAATTTTAGAACAGTTGAAGCCGTTAGACTGGAAGATTTTTGTGGCGTATTACTACCAGTACAAAAAAGTAAATGAGATTGCGCAGGAGCTTCAGATGAATCCCCAGACGGTAAAAACCAGACTGCGGCGTGGAAGAGAGGTGCTTAAAAAATTTCTGATTAAAGAGGGATATGGAAGCAATGCAGATTAGGATTAGTGATATGCTTGATAATGCTTCGGAGTTGATTGAAGAAAACGGGGAAGTCAGGAATACAACCAACAATGACAGGATCAAGAAAATGGTATTTTCAGAGATTGACTGTACACCAAAAAATATTGTGAAAAAGAAAGGGGAAAGGAACATGAGAAAAAAGATATTGAAGATTATGAAATGGGCAGGTTTGATTTTATTGGGAGCTGCTGCAGCACTGATGATTTGGAATTTTATCTGCAAGCAGGCAGAGCAGTCCAAAATACAAGCTGCATATGGAACGGTTGTTGAAGTGAATGGGCATAATATGGTGGTGGATATAAAGGGAGAGGACAACGAAACAACAATCATATTGCTGCCCGGTTGGGGATCGTCCTCGCCTGTTTTGGAATTTCTACCGCTGGCGGAAGAATTGTCAAAGGATTTCAGGGTTATAACCATAGAGCCGTTTGGATATGGGCTTTCCGACAGGGTTGGAACAGAACGTGAGATTAGTGTTGTGGTGGAAGAACTGCATGAGTGTACCCAAAGGTTAGGCTGTGATCAGTATTATTTAATGCCTCACTCGCTTTCCGGGCTGTATTCCCTGTACTGGGCAAATGCCTATCCGCAGGAAGTAAAGGGCTTTATAGGGATTGATCCGTCTGTTCCCAAACAATCCGATGAAGAGCCGCTCCCGATCAGCATGGCAGCATTGAATAAATTATCAGCGTATTTCCAGAAAGCAGTAAATGTTTTAGGCATTACCAGACTGCGTTCTATCGGGCATCCCGAAAATGCTATTTATGCCGATACTGTTTATCCATATTCAGATAAGGAGCTGGAAGTATTCCGCATTTTGTCTATGGATTACGCATACAGCAAAGATATTATGAATGAAATAAAGCATATGGAAGGTAGTCTGGAGTCTGTAAGAGATATGAAATTCCCTGAAACAGTTCCGGTATTACAGTTTGTTTCAGGGGAAAACTGCGAGCTACTAGAAACATGGGAAACATTGCATAGGGAGGTCATTACAGAAACGGATATGAGTGAGGTGTTGCGACTGGAGGGTGGACATTATCTGCATTTTGAAAGGAAACAGGAACTTATTGAAAAAGTAAGGGAATGGGTGCGAAAGGTGGAAGAAAGCTTGTAGTTTTTACCTTTTTCTGCAATATAAAGCCTTTTTCTGCGAAGATAATGTTGCCGAAATATATTTTTGCTATTATAAATGTGAGTGCAAAAAATGTGCATATAGGTTTTCACAGTGGTTAGACTGTTTCTATAAATTCAATAAGTTTTTAAAATTCATATTTGCGGGAAATGTGGTTTGCACGTTTTCCTGCATTGGACGAAGGAGAGTGTATGATGGATAAATATAAAGGACTGATAAGTATTTTTTCGGATGTCCTCGAAAAATCAAAGGATTACCATATTGCGTATATCTATCAGGTGGGTTATGTGTCCCTGGTCGGTTTATTGGGCAAAGAGGAAGGGCAGAACCTATCAATGATAGTTGATGAAATATTTTCTTCGCCGGAGGTTATGGCGGAAAGTCTGCTTCGGAACTGGCGTTGGCAGTGGTTTTATGAAAACAGAGAACTGCTCCCAAGAAAAGATTATGATGATATTTGCAGGCTTGATGATGAAGTGCCGGACAGCCTGCGGGAGCAGTATAACCGGGAGATTCTAAGCTGGCAGGATAAAATACAGGCTATATTGCAAAGAGAAAGCTAAGCCTGTCTGTATATCAGACGTCCGATGAGGGAAGTAGCAGAGATAAAGACAAATACGATTGTTTGAAGTAGCATATATCTTGTGTTTTGCATAAAAATGAAAAATAGAGCCAATAAAAAGCTGATAAACATCGTAAAATAGGTTCTCTTAATGAATGTGCTGTTTTCTTGTGCATCTACTTCCCGATTTGGATGGTCAACCGGACCGATGAACAGGATCAGTATGGCAGTAAACAGATACAGTGTAAAAGAGATCGGAATGGGAACTGTTAAATATTTTACTGCCATCAGCGAAGTTGTGAGTATCAGGCAGGAGCCTATAAAACAGGCAAAATATGTTTTCATGTGCAAGCCGCCGCCGTAGGAGCGCATGGGGATAAAAAGCAGGAAAAAGAAAAGGCACTCAGGCAGCATACCAAGAAACAGGGCTATTATAATGCTGCATATGGTACTCACAGACAGTTCTAAAAAGCACTGGAAACCGTACTTGTAGATCTCCGTCATTTCCTCGGTAATAATTTCTTTTTCACATATATAATCTGCTAATCTTTTTGCTAAATGTTCCATGACAGCTCCTTAAAAAATATGAAATCAATCATTTGTTATCCGGCTTTCTCCGAATGTGAACCATACATGACCACAATGACCTGAAATAGATTGTCATTGTCCGTTATATCCATTTGCCCATGATAATTTACAACAGCATGGTTTATGGATGAAAGCCCAAGACCGTGATATATGTTGTCGTTTTTGGTGGTTAGATAGTGACCGATATTATCTTTTTTCCGCTTTGCCTGATAGTTGTTTTTTATGCATAGCTGAAAAATGTCTTTGGCATAAGAAATATCAAGGCATATAAAACCTTTTCCGTCTGTAATATCCCGGCAGGCTTCCAGAGCATTTTCCAGTAGGTTTCCTAAAATTATAGCTAAATGCCCGCTTTCAAATGGAAGGGATGCGGGTACAAGAACATTGACATCAAACTGTATGTTATCTTTTTGCGCTGCGGCATATGCATTATTGATTAAGGAATCTATAACGATATTACCGCTGCGGGAAACTTCCTCCGGGAGACTTCCGGCGCCAATATCTAACATTCGCAGTATGTATTCCTCTGCATCACTGATCTGCCCTGTCTGAACCATTCCAAGAAGCCCAGAAAGATGATTTTTCAAATCATGCCGGATTCTGCGGATTTCAAGATAGAGGCTTTCACGTTCTTCTGCCTGCTGGCTACAAAGCTCCAGTTGCTGCGCATACAGTCGGTTTTGTTCACGCAGTTCAGCGTTTCGGCTGATCCAGTCGTAGACCTCAAAGATAATATAGTTTACAACAAGCAGCAGGAAACTCGCTGTGGCGGAGAATATCATATACTCACTATGGGTAGCCGCAATAAGAAATATATGGTGCATCACATAAATGCTGCTGACTGGTATCAGTAAAATGCTCAAAAAGTAAAGCAGGGGAATTTCGGAATAGTGCTTATCCTTGATGCAGTGGCTTATGATGACGGATAACAGCAGCATACATATTTTAGATATGAAACTTCCGGCATCCTGAAGCGTTCTGGAATCAAAACCGACAAATGTTAGTATCATCATGACAATGACTTCCACTAACATCCATACTGTGCATATCAATAAAGAAAATATGCAGCGCTGCTTAAGGCTTCTCTTACGAGTAGCCGAGCTGATCATAAATATCAGCAGTACGTTCCCAACCAATAACAGATGGGGTGGGAACACGGAATTGATATTGCCTACGAGCAGAAAAACATAATATAAGCCCCACTCTATGTAACCCTTCAAATTCCTGATTTCTGGTCCCCAAAATACATTCATATATTTCCGTATGATAAGGAGATGGAGCAGAGACAGGAACAGTTCGGATATTATCGTTAAATATTCAGTCATTCTTCTATGACCGCCTTTCCACCTGCAATTTTACAAAGCTGCTGGCGCACTTCCTTTTGCCGATCCTCGCTGATTTTCAATTCCATTTCCTTCCCCATGTAGCTGATAGTAATATTGAAAAAGTTCATCTTCTTAACATAGTCGTAATTTACCAAAAAGGACTGGTGTATGCGCAGAAAATATTGCCTGCTTGCTGCCAGTTCCTTTTCTACATTATTGAGCTTTCCATAAAAGTGTTCATCAGTGCCGTCTTTCAGGTGGATATAGACGATTCTGTTGTTGCTTTCAAAATAAACGATGTCTCTTACAGACACTTTCCGTATTTCCTTGTTGAATGTAAATTGATAGAATACTTCCGTCTCATTGATGCGCTTACAGGATTCCTTAAAATAGCGGGCGAACTGGACAGGATTTAAAGGTTTTGATAGAAAGCGGAACGGTTCCACTTCAAACAGTTCCTTTAAATATTTGTCATAACCTGATACATAAATCAGCAGTACCGTCCGGTCTATCTCACGGATGTGCCTTGCAGCCGTTATTCCGTCTACCTGCTTCATTTCGATGTCAATGAATATAAGTTGATAATGCTCGCCGTCCTGAATGCTTTTTAAAAGGGTTTTACCGTCAGAAAATACTTCGGTTTCTACACGGATACCCAACTTCTGGCTTTCCTGAAATACCAGAGCTTCAATTTCCCCGGTAAATTTTGAATCATCATCACATATTGCTATCCTCAGCATTTTTATCCACTTCCTTTGCAGATGCGTCCTCGCTTTCCTTTTGCGCCTGCTCTAAGCGCTCAAGTATGCAGCGGAGTGTCTTTTGGTTAATTTCGGATAATTTCTGATAGCGGCGGACAATATCGTAGCACCTATCCATTTCCTGATTCATGCGGTACTGTCCGTTGTAATCACGTTTTACATCAGAAATTCCAAGTATGTAGTCGGTAGTAACCTCAAAGAAGCCTGCCATTTTAATGAGCGATTCAGAAGGAATATCATAAGCGTGATTTTCCATTCTGCTTACTGCCTGTTGAGTAGTGTGAATTACTTCCGCAAGGGCTTCTTGTGACATGTTCTGGCTCTTGCGTAGTTCACGAATACGATTGTTTACCATATGTACAACTTCCTTTCTATTATTATTTTTACACATGAAGTAGAAATATTCCAACAACATGAGTGAATAGACAAATACGCATATATGAGTAAAAATATAGATATAATATCGGTATGGACACTTTCTAAGGGAAAAATTACAAGCTGTATCGGAATTTCAACATTTAAACGGAATAAGCTGTAGAATAAGGTATACTTTTATTGAAAAAATGAAATTGGAGGTGTATTATATGTCAGGCAATGGAAAGAAAAATATTACAGCTACAATTTTGGAGAAAGTAGCACGTAATTCTGTGAAAGCAGCAGCCGACAGCAGATGTATGTACTGTCTGCATCAGCCCAAGCAGCCGACAGGAATGAAAAAGTTTTCCAAATAAGAAAGTTGCATAAGAAAGAAAATACTGCCATATATGTGATAAAGATTACATATATGGCAGTATTTTTTTGAAAAAGTTTTGTCATCACTGTATGCTTCATAAATGTAAACGAGTTTAAAGAAATTGGAAAATAGATAGGAAAAATGACATACAGAGTCGTTTTTTCAACATTTAGTTTAAAAAGTATGAATAAATATTATATTTTTATTGGAGGAGTGGTCAACACTCCAAAGTTGCTAATATATCAAAAAAAGGAGGAAAAGAAATGCAATTAGCAAAAGTAAAAAGAAAAGTAATGTCGTTTGCTGTAGTAGGTGCGGTTATATTATCCTTGATGATGCCGGGTATGCCAGTCAATGCTGCACAGGAGGTTGCTGTAACAAATGAAACCAGTTTTCTTGGTGAGGAACAGGTTGATGCTATCTGCAAAGCGGTTGTAGAAAACATTGAGGAAAATTATGAAGGAGTGTATGCATTTGATAATTATGACATAACAGTTCATAACCAAACAGAAAAGGGTGATGCATTATATGTGGATGTAGATGTCTTGGTGGACATGACATTGATCCGGAATCCAGAGGACAGCCCATATATGATGGGAATGAAAGCAGCGTTAGATGAGATTGCAGGCGCAGAAGAAAAGGAAATTGCTCAGCAGGAGTATGATGCGTATCTACAAAAGATTATGCCCTATTATAATCTGCCAGTATTAACAGGCTTCTTATATCGTGTATATGTTCCGACCATGATGGTATTGGATTCAGAAAGTGATTTCAGATTTGATATGTATCACAGAATGGATATAACAGATGAAGAAGTTATTTTGTCTGAAGTTTTGGAGGATGAACAGTACACTGAAATTGGAGATAATGAGGATGGTAGAAATTATATTAATGAGGTGTTGATCAGTGCGGCAGCCGAATCGAGCAACAGTTTATATGATGCATCGAGAGCAGTGGCTTATGCAGTGGCTCATGCTAAAGATATACCAGAATACAGCGCAGCAAATAACAATGGAAGTGATTGTGCAAATTTTGTATCCAAATGTATCAATGCAGGCGGGATTCCACAGGATAGAGCTGGGAATTGGTATCAGGGTTCCACAAATTGGATTCGTACAGGATATTACAACAATGGCGGTGTTGTTCCATATCTTACGGGAAAAGGATATTTTAGATCGGTTCCCTCTAGTAGTGCAGCAACAGAGGGGAGTATTATGTATTATAACACGAAGAGCCATGTTGCCATTGTAACGCTGATTGATGGATCGACAATTAAGTATTCGCATCATTCAAATGTACCAAAGGATGCTGTATATTATGTATATAACAGTAAAACCGATGATGTTACATTCTATGTGCCACGATAAAGTATATCATCTATACATAATAAGGGAAACTGTTTGAAAAGACAGTTTCCCTATATGTGTGTCTGGTAAAGTTAATATGAGTGCTGTTATATTCAGGCAATGTTACATATGGAGTAATAGAAATTACAATGAATGTATAGATGTAGCAGCCGCTCTAATTTTCGTCAACAAGAGTTATTTTGTAAGTGGTAGAGAAATTTTAAACGTACAGCCCCCTCCAGCAGTATCAAATAGCTGAATTTTCCCCTCTAGTTTATTGACTAATTCATTTGCAATACTAAGTCCGAGTCCAAAATGTTCTCTTTGGGTACGGGACTTGTCACATTGATAGAAACGGTTAAATATAAAAGGCTTATCCTTGTTGCTGATGCCAATCCCATGATCAATAATTGTAATTACCAATTCATTTCTTTCTACTGATGCGTTTAATGAAATTTCGGATTCAGACGGAGAATATGAAACAGCGTTATCAAGAAAGATACTGATAATCTGGTTTAATCGGTCTGCATCAGAATAAAGTGGTGGAAAGCACTCATCCGGTATATTAAGTTGTAACAGTATATTCTTTTTTCTACAAATCTGTTCAAATTTTGTATATAGGTTTATCAATAATGTATCAATATTGATTTCTTCCATGTGAAAAGACCAGTTTCCGGCATCAATAGATGAGAGCAGGAGCAGATCCCCAATAAGCCGGGACATTCGTGATACCTCTGAATCAATCATTTGTATATGATTTTTAATGGTATCTGGAATATTCGGTACAGATTCAATCATTTCAGCAGAGGAAAGAATTGCTGCCAATGGAGCTTTACATTCATGCGAAACAGCAGCAATAAAGTCTTTCTGACTTTGCATGGCTTGTTCGGTGGGTTTTACAGCTTTTTCAATAAGTATTTTGGAAAGGCAAAAAACGCAAGCAAAGACGCCACACCATATACAAAAATAATATCCAAGTTCTGGTTTTATTATAGTAACAAAGTTGGAACACTCTTTAATTGCTGCAACAGTATATATGTTGTCACGGTCTGTAATAATCAGGCAGTTTACACAATAATAATTTTTTCCATTTATCGCTTTGATTGTATAAACACCGCTTTGCCTGCTATAATAATAGTCCCTCAAACTAGAAGAACTAAAGGTAAAATCTCCTTCTGTGTCAAGTAATGTGGTCAGAAAAGTATCAATAATATCAGTATTGTTTTTTAAATATTCACTTTGGTAGAGAGAATGTCCTGTATTCGATAAAATCTGAAAATACATATCCCTTTGTTCTTCATAAAGGTTTAAACATGTTTGATAATCAGATTCATGTTCTAATTGAAGTACAAGGGTAGTTGCCATTCTATTAAAATAAGCCAACTCTGATTTCCTCTTAGCCTTTATGTTCTCATGAATCATCAGACAAAATACGATAGAAAAGATGAACATGAGTGAACCGATAAGTAAAAAATAAAGATTCCGTTTAAGCCTTTGTATCATGTTTTACCTCCAATATAAATCCAGAACCATAAACAGAGGACAAGACACATTCACTCTCGACGGTGCGGATTCTTTTGCGTAAAAAATAGATATAATTATCTAAATTTTTGGATTCCACGGATGCATCTGTCTCCCAAACTTTTTGTACAAGCTGTTCTCTTGTAAGCAAAATCTCTGGTTTTTCAAGAAAGATATCCATTAAATGAAATTCTGTCGGTGTCAGTACCAAATGATTGTTTTTACATACAAGCTGCCTTTTTGAAATGTCAAGGGAAAGATCATGGTAAGAAATGCAGCTTTGTTCGGCAAGAATAGCTGGTCTGCGGGTTAATGCTCTGATTCGTGCAGATAATTCACTGATATGGAAAGGCTTTGTAAGATAATCATCGGCACCGTTGTCTAAGCCTTCAATTTTATCCTGCAATTCTGACATCCCGGTTATTATGATGATGGGAATTTGCATTTTTTTATTTCGCATTGCTTTTATAATAGCCAGACCGTCTATAACCGGGAGCATACGGTCAATAACAGCTAGATCATAACCGTTGTTTCTATCTAATGCAAGTAAGAGACCTTCTTCTCCGTCATTGCAGGCATCAACAATGTATCCTTCTTTTGTAAGCTGTTGTTTCATATTATCGCAAAGGTATTTGTCATCTTCTAATAATAAAATTTTCATATTGATCTCCAATCTATTTGATATATGTACTAAGTATAGCAAAAAAAATCCTAAAAATCTTCTAAAAAAGTCTTAATATTCGATGGTGAAATAGAAGATTTTTAGGATAGTTGGATGCTATTCTTTAAACAGGCGAAAAAAAGCCAAATAAAAGAAAAGAGGTATAGAAGATGAAAAAAAAGATGTTAAAAACAGCAGGAGTTTTATGTTTATGCATGGTATTGTGCATAAGTATGGTGGGATGTTCGGGAAAGGAAAACGATCAATCAAATACACCAGATGTACATACGATTAAAGATGGTGGCAGTAATGACAACGTTGAAACGAGTGGAGCAAAAGATGATAGTGAAGAAAACAACAGCAATGGTATAGCGGGCAATTATGAAGATACTGGTAATAACAGTACAGAAAGCAGCAGTGAAATGTCAGATGATAGCAAAGAGGAAGGAGTATTCTATGATGGGGCTAATTTAAGTGGGAGGGTTGTTGACTTTTCAGATACGGGATGCACCATAACGCCTCGGACGCTGATCATAAATGAGGATGGTTCAATGGAGGGAGGTATTGCAGCTCCGGGATATGAATCGGAAGAAACTAACATTCATATAACTTATGCGGAGGATGTTGTTTTTCAGGTTATATATTTCAGTATGGGATCGCAGACAGAAATTTCGAGAGAGGACACTGACAAAAATAGTGTCAAGAAAGAAACAGATGTCAATATATTCGGCACTTGTCAGGATGATAAAAATTGGATTGCTGATAAGGTTGTAATCACAAGATGGCAGTAGGAGGTTAAGATGGATTGTTTGACAAGAGCGCTCTGCTATATTCGGAGAAAAAAGATGAAATCTGTCTTATTGCTGTTACTGTTTCTTGTTATTAACTGCATGGTTTTAGGTGCATTGGGAATACGGAAATTGACTCTGGAACTGGAAAGAGAACTCCGAAAAAATGCAGAAAGTAAAATCACATTGGAAAGCATGGATGTAAACTGCCCTTTTGGGGAAAAGGATATGCAGACAATAGAAAATATCCCCGATGTAAACTGGATCAACCGCATATCGGAGATACAGGTTATTTCCACAACCTGTATCCCGTTTTCGGGCAGTGAAGGTTCTGAAACTGTGTTTACTGTTCATGGGTACGACAAACTGGAAAATGACAGTCCGTTTGCGGATAAAGTATATCGGCTTACGGATGGGCGCTATCCGCAGGAAAGCGAAGATATTGTAATCAACCAGTTTTTGGCAGAGCATAACGGAATTCAGACGGGTGATAAAATCGTATTTGAAGCGGTGGATGGAAAGAAACGGGAATCGGTTGTTGCCGGATTGTTCCTGTCCGGAACAGAACGCAGCCAGACAGAAAATGTGCAGGTAGTGAACCGTATTGAAAACCAGATTTATGGAACGGCAGATTTTGTAAACAGTCTGTCCGATGTAAACAGTTTTGTAAAGGCGGCAGTATATGTGAATGATCCGGTGCGGCTAACAGATACCAAGGAAATGTTGGAAAAAATGTATTGGGACGGGGTGGCTATTGGGATGACGGACAACACCTACCAAAAGCTGAAGATGATGATTGGACAGACAGGGAGAATCACGTTTTTAATCTTTATTTTAACTGTAGCTGCAGGCAGTATCGTAACTGGTCTTTTGCTTGCAATGTGGATGCGGAACCGAAAAACGGAGATTGCCGTTTTTATCAGTCTTGGCATATCAAAAATGAATATTTTATTGCAGATGATACTGGAAGGAATGTTTATTTATTTTGTTGCATTTGCCAGCGCAATAATTGTAACAAAACTCTTATTGCCACAAATCAGTAACGGTCTGGCTATCATGCAGGGGAACAGTATGACACCGGAATTATCATTAGGCTGGATGCTGCTGGTCTTATGTATCGGGTTGGTCGGCGTCGTGATACTGACGGGAATTGCTATTTTCCCATGTGTAAAAAAACCTGTTAAGGAAATTTTATCAGAAATGGAGGGATAATATGGGCATCTTAGGGTTAAGCATACGCTGTCTGGTCAGAAAGCGGGCAAAGACAATCCTGCTTTTCAGTATTGTGTTTGTAACATCCTGTCTGATTTATGCCGGATGGGCGTGCAAATCAGCAAATGTACAGACGCAGACAGAAGGGAAACAGGCGCTTGGAGCATCTTTTCGGATGGAAGAAAATGAAGCAAACAGGCGTGACAGGACGGCTGCGGCAATAGAAAAATTGGGAGGGCAGAATGGAAGCGTGGATGGATCGCACATAGAGCAGCTTGAATCTGGGGACTGGATGATATGGCATGACAACTCTTTTGAAACCCTTCAGATGGAGGATATTGAAACGCTTGCAGGGCAGGAAGGGATTGCGGAATATAATATTACCACAGCAAACATCGTTGTCAATCCTGTGAATTTTATGCGGATTGAAGATCCGGATGTAGACCAGAATTCAGACCTGTTGGGCGTGTCACTGCGGGGGAATATGGAAATGCGGCTGGATTTTGACGTGCAGAACGGGAACATAGAAGTAAACGAGGGACGTATGATTACATCGAACGATAAAGATGTATGCGTCATATCAAGGGAGCTGGCGGAATTAAACGGGTTGACGGTTGGGGATAAACTGGAATTTAATAACTGTAAGGAGCGTGAGACATCTAAAGTTTATAGCGCCCAGATAGTCGGAATTTATGATACGGTTCATAAAATGACTCCAATCATGTATGGGGACAGTTATAGAAGCGAGAATATCATCATGACAGATCTGCGTTTTCCTGAGAAACCGGATGGATGTGAGGGAGATCCATTATATCAGTATGCGACATTCTGGGTAGAAAATGTGGATGAGTATGAAACGGTAAAGGAGCAGATCAAAAAGGCTGACATTGACTGGAAACGCTATGATTTTATTGATAATACCGGGATGAGCGATACGATGGCGGAAAATTTTGGTGATCTGGATGAAATGAGTACCATGATACTTATTTTAGTCGCTGTTTCAGGCGCAGTCATTATTTTTCTTGTATTTCTTTTTTGGCTGAAAGGCAGGGTACATGAAATTGGCGTATTTTTGGCAATCGGAAAAAGTAAGGGTGCAATTATAGCTCAGATGATAGTGGAAGGAATCTTGATAGGGTGCATTTCTTTTATGTTGGCAACTATATGTGCGCCTGCCCTGTCAAAAAGTATTGCAGATTATTTGGTAGGTTATCAGGTGCAGCAGCAGGAAGAACAGAAGAAAGCAGAAGAAGGCATGACGGGAAGTGCAGGAGCGATAGAGTATGAAACAGAGGTTGTGGGAGTTGAAACCGAAGTGACAGGAAAAATAATACTGCTATCTGCAAGTTCCATACTGGGAGTAATTTTGGTTGCGGTTTTATCGTCCTGCATGTTTGTGGTGGCACAGAAACCAAAAGAAATTTTAAGTAAGATGAGCTAAAGGAGGCTGTATGTTAGAGTTAAAGAATGTTTCATATTATTATAAATCACAGATGGATAAGACGATTCTGGATCATATTTCCTATGAATTTAAGAAAGGAGTCATGTATGCTATTTTAGGTTCCAGTGGTTCGGGAAAAACGACACTGTTATCTTTACTGGCGGGATTGGATGTACCGATTGATGGAACTATCTTTGTTGCGGGAGAGGATATTTTGCATAAAGGATTAAACGCACATAGAAGGGATAATATTTCTCTGGTTTTTCAAAACTATAATCTGATTGACTATTTGACACCCGTTGAAAATGTAAGGCTTGGAGGGAAAGCTGATGCGGAAGAATTGCTGGCACAGATGGGCATTGATGAAGCACAGAGGAAAAGAAATGTGATGCAGTTATCCGGTGGGCAGCAGCAGAGGGTAGCCATTGCAAGGGCATTGGCGAGCAAAGCGCCCATTCTGTTAGCTGATGAACCAACGGGAAATCTGGACGAGGATACTGCAAACGAGATTATAGCTATTTTTCAGAAGTTGGCTCATGAACAGAAGAAATGTGTGGTTGTAGTTACCCACAGCAGGGAACTGGCAGAGCAGGCGGATGTTGTCCTGCGGTTAAAGAAAGGGAAAATCGCAGACAACACAGATAGCGGAGAAAAATAGATACGATTGTGAGGAACATGGATGGTATCAGGTGGCAGAAATGACAGGATGAACAGGCAGCAGATGGAGAGCAGAAGAAAAAAACAGCAGATAAGGTGGATATCACTATTAGTCAGAGTGGCGGTTTTGGTTGTAATTGTGTTTTGTATTAGAAATATCTATGCCCGTCTGGAAGAAATGCAGATGGAATTGGAGCGGCTGGAGATACAGCAATATGGGATGGTACAGACCAACGCAGATGCGCAGCCACCAGATAAATTGAATGATGTAGATTATGTTGACAGTCTTGACGCATGGGAAGTTGGCAAGCCTACAGAACGCACGGAAGCGGAAGTCCTGCAGCGGCTAGGTGAGTTGGGGCAGGTAAGTTCCTTGATAGAAGGGATTTATCAAAATCATTCCCAGTATCCGAAGGAGCTGCTTGCGGCATTGGCAAATAATCCGGAAATGGCAGATTTTGTCTCCGGGTATCCTGATCGGAATGGAATGACAGGGGGAATTACTGCATCTGAAAAAGAGCAGGAATTTCCACTGTTTCTCCAATGGGACAGGCGCTGGGGGTATGAATCCTATGGGGATAGCTGTATCGGACTGGCAGGTTGCGGACCAACGTGTCTGTCTATGGTATTATTCTATCTGACCGGGGATGAAACGCATACTCCCGACAAAATCGCTGCATACAGTATGGAAAATGGATATTATGTGGAAGGAACCGGCACATCATGGGGTTTGATGGAGGATGTGCCAAAGCTGTATGGCATTAAAGTCTCATCCGTAAGCTCCACTGTAAATAATATGAGAGCAGTGCTTGATAATGGCGGAATCATTATATGTGCTATGGGAAAAGGGGATTTCACAACATCTGGTCACTATATTGTCATATATGGATATGATAACGAGGGATTTATGGTAAATGATCCTAACTGTGCGGCAAGGAGTGGCAGGAGATGGACTTTCAGCGAGATTGAAAATCAGATTAAAAGTATTTGGGTATATGATAAAGAGAAATAAGCCTTGAGTTGAATAGAATAAGAAGCAATAAGGGAAAAAGCCTTCAAAGACCAACCGCCGCTATGGGAAAAACGCCTCATATGCGGCGGTCTGCCATTTCTCCTGCACTTATCCACATAGCGGGCTTTCCAATTACATTACTGTGAATTGCGGTGCAATGTTGACAACACGTCTTTAAGCAGGCAGACTATATTTTGATATTAAAGAAAGGTACATTCAAGGAATAAGAATTAAACAAAAACAGTATGAACCAGCTAGATTTGGATGGGTTCAAGCTGTTTTTATTTGTTTTAAGTAATTAAATATAGTAGGAATATTATTGTATGAATCCTTTAATAACCTAAATTCCACAAAAAATTATAACTAGTATACTGACACATTTACTTTCGGCCAAATGACGCAGAATGGATTTTTACTCTGCAAGGCGGCAGAATGAGGCGATGCGGTGGCTACGGCGATTGACGACAACGCAGTAGATGGAAATATTTATAAGGGGTTGAAGTCATTGTTATAATTCGATGTGGAATTTGGATTAATAAGTAAAGGGAAAAATGACATATACCTTCGGAATAATTACGAGCATCGAAAATGTTGTCAAATCTTGTATATAATAATCTCATCAAGTTCAGAAAGGGATGAGGTAAAGTAAATGGATAGAAATAATGACATTATCAGTAAATTTCATAAATTAGTTCCAGATGAAAATTACGGTCGGTTGGGTACTACATTTGAAACAGAAAGTCGAAAATATTTCTTTGATACAGGCACAGGAAAAGTGTTTGAATGTGATGAAGATGAATATAAAGTTCTGTCTTATCTTTTCAAATATAATAAGCTCGCATCTGAGACGGATCTGGATGATTTAGGAAAGAGTGTCTTTGAGGTATATGAGGGCATATTGGAACTTTCTGAAAAAGAGCATATTTTGCAGGCTCCAAAATATAAGGAATTTGTGCAAGTATCAGATGAAAGACTTAAAAACCTTGTGGGGCAGAATTTGCAGCAGGTGATTTTAGAATTAACCGAAAAGTGCAATTTGAGATGTAAATATTGTGTTTATCATGAATACAACCCGGCGTACAGAAATTTTGAAACTAGGGATATGGAATGGGATACGGCGAAAAGGGCAATAGATTATACTTGTTCCCATAGTGGAGAGAAAGTAGCTGTTACTTTTTATGGCGGTGAACCATTAGTGAAGTTTGAATTAATGAAAAAGTGTATAGAATATAGCCGTTCCATTATGGGCGATAGAGAATTATCATTTTCATTTTCTACAAACCTCACATTAATGACAAGAGAAATTGCTAAATATATAGCTTCTGTTGATGGGTGTAGTGTTTTATGCAGCTTGGATGGTCCAAAGGTTATTCATGATTCATACAGAGTCAAAGTAGATGGGACAGGTTCATTTGAACAAGCAATCAGAGGCTTGCGGTATTTAGTGGAAGAAATGGGTGAAGCTGCAAAAGAAAGGATTATTATAAACACGGTTGTTTGCCCGCCTTATTCTAAAGAAAAATTGGACATGATCCAAAAGTTTTTTGACGATTTAGATTGGTTGCCAAAAGAACTGGATAAAAAATGTGATTATGTTGAAGGCGGAACATTACGGGATGAGGATATTGCCGTTGACTTTTTAGATAAAAAAGACATAACTGATAGATATCAGACAAGGGAACTGGATTCAATAAAATCATGGGCATTGGACAATGTATTAAGTGGCAGCGATCAAAAAGGATATGCAGAAGGGCTTCACACATCTAATTTAGTAAAAATACATAATAGGACGCTGACGGATATTCCGCAGACAAGGTTATGGAGAAATGGATGTTGCATTCCCGGAAATCGAAGAATATATGTTCAGGTAGATGGAAATTTCCTTGTCTGTGAAAAAGTTGGAAATTCGCCAAGCATTGGAAATGTATTTACAGGGATAGATATTGATAGAGTAAAAAAGTTTTATTTGCAGGAGTATGATGAACAGTCTATTGATAAATGCAGTAACTGTTGGGCGGTAAATCTTTGCGGTATATGTTATGCTACATGCTATTGCGAAAATGGATTAGATATCTCTGTAAAAAATAATGCTTGCGATTATCATAGAGAACATGCAAAGGGAGAATTAATGGCATATTATCAACTTTTGGAGGAAAAGCCGGAAGTAATTGAGAAAATAAAAGATATTCCGATTATTTAAAGGTTTAAACACATCTGTGTTTAAATAAATAACAAGCATTTACTTAGTAAATGTGTGCTGAAGGAGGTGAGAATATGAAATTAGTTAATCCTATGGGAAGACAGGCGGAAACAGGTGCGAACTACGATGGGAATGTGGCTCGTGGAGGTTGTGTATGCTCAGGTACAGTTGAGATCGCCAATTCGCATGATCAGGGACCTTCTATCTGTAATCCGTACTGTGCTGGCGGTACTGTTAACCACAACGCCAATGAGGAGCTTGCTAAAAAGAAGTAACCGCACATGAGGGGTGCCATCTTGCTGATTTCAGTAGGATGGCATTTCCTTTATATATAAAAATAGAACAATCGGTATTTATTAATGGTGAATCCAATGAAAGAAATAGAAGAATTTATAATAAAGAATGATAGCAGATTTTATATCTATAATCTGGAAATGCTTAAGAATCAAGTCAGCATAGCATTAGTTATTAAGTGTGGCTCTATGAGGGAAAAAGAAGATCAAAGAGGATTCAGTCACTTATTGGAACACATGAATATTAGTTTTGATAAGTATTTTTATAATGGAAAAATAAAATGTTTGGGCTATACGGATTATTTTTATA
>ERZ778515.434-NODE-434-length-36166-cov-7.092520_pt1 | contig 36166 bp, 26 predicted proteins | sample MGYA00510343_ERZ778515 | MGnify/ENA primary metagenome ERZ778515 (study PRJEB29527, sample SAMN07138965) | mouse gut metagenome | material: feces | host: mouse | place: China:Nanjing | collected 2016-01-25 ...
TCTTTTGCATTGTAAGAGGTGGCATATCAGAATGCAAAAGATGCCCTTTTACAATCCAAAAGGACACCTCTTATGTGATGTTTTTATTTTTTTATAATTTAAGTGAGTCCGGTGAATTTATCTTACCTTTTATATTACAAACCATCCCTGCGCCTCCTTTGAAAAAGGATGAGACACGTATGTATTATTCAATGAGAATATACATCATATTATATAAACATATATTAGGCTCATACGGCATTTGGAGAGATAACCGCACAGCAAATGAAAACGGGCTGAAAGCCCAACAAGCCCATAGCCAGGGGCAGAGCGAAGCGGCACCCCGGGTATTGACATGCCGCACACCACCTGCGCCCTGAAAGGGCAAAAGCCTGTGTACGTGCAATTTAAGTTATTGATATTTAATGCTTTTGCTCTTTCAGAGCGATTGCCCACGCCTGTGTTATACCCGGGGCAGAGCGAAGCGGCACCCCTGGCTATGGGCTTGTTGGGCTTTCAGCCCGATACTTGGTATGTAACATGTCACTCCAAATGTCGGATGAATCATATATTATGTATCAATAAACCGACATATTATGTATTCGCATACGATATCTGCACATATATAATATGTATATTTTCATTGAATATTTCTTGCTTTCATTCTTTTTTATGTAAGGTATAGAGTCCTTCCTCCCTTTACTTCCAATTTCATCATTTGTCCTTTAACTTCTTCTAACTTCCCATAACTTCTTTAACTTCTAAATATATAACTTACTTAACTTCATAATATATAATTACACAAAAATGCCCATGCAAAGACCATGATTTATGTTTTTAGAAAATTAAAAGTTTTGCCTTTTCGTGGAAAAAAGCTAACTTTGCATATTGACTTTGCCCGTTTTCAGGGCATGGAAGATACTTAAAAGACACTTGTTTTATATGTCGGCAAAAGATAAAGGACTGACACCGATGATGCAGCAGTTTTTCTCGTTCAAGGCTGAACATCCCGATGCGATACTGCTGTTCCGTTGCGGTGATTTCTATGAAACTTACTGTGAAGATGCCGTGGATGCCAGCCGCATACTCGGCATAACTCTTACGAGACGAAATAATACAGCCGGAAAGAAAACCACGGAGATGGCGGGATTTCCGCATCATGCCCTCGACACCTATCTGCCAAAGCTCGTGAGGGCAGGCAGGAGGGTTGCCGTGTGCGACCAGCTGGAAGACCCGAAGCTTACCAAAAAACTGGTGAAGAGGGGAATAACAGAGCTGGTTACGCCCGGTGTGGCAATAAGCGACAATGTACTTAACTATAAGGAGAACAACTTTCTTGCGGCAATACACTTCGGCAAGAGTGCGTGCGGTGTTGCCTTCCTTGACATATCTACCGGCGAGTTCATCACCGACGAGGGTTCATACGACTATATAGAAAAGCTGCTTACAAACTTTTCGCCCAAGGAAGTGCTTTTCGAGAGAGGCAGGCGCAGCGACTTCTGCCGCTTTTTCGGCACGCGCTTCTTCACTTTTGAAATGGAAGAGTGGGCTTTTACGGAGCAGACGGCACGTCAGAAACTCCTGCGCCATTTCGGTGTGAAGAACCTCAAGGGCTTCGGCGTGGACCATCTTCACAGCGGCATTACGGCTGCCGGGGCGATATTGCAGTATCTCGAACTGACGCTTCACACACAGATAGGACACATCACATCGCTCTCGCGCATAGAGGAGGAACGGTATGTAAGGCTCGACAAGTTTACCATACGTTCGCTCGAACTGCTTTATTCCATGCAGGAGGGCGGCACATCGCTGCTCGATGTAATAGACCGCACGGTGTCGCCGATGGGTGCCAGGCTGCTGAAGCGGTGGATGGTGTTCCCGCTCAAAGACGAGAAGATAATAGACAGCAGGCTCGACGTTGTGGAATATTTCTTCCGCGACATTAATTTCAGGGAGCTTATAGACGGGTATCTCGGAAAGATTGGCGATCTTGAACGTATCGTGTCAAAGGTTGCCGCACACCGCGTGTCGCCGCGTGATGTGGTACAGCTCATGACGTCGCTTCAGGCAATAGAGCCTATAAAGAATGCGTGTATGGCTGCCGGCGACGGCACCCTGCACGGCATGGGCATGAAGATGAACCTTTGCACAGAGCTTCGCGACCGTATATCACGCGAGATAGAGAGCGACCCGCCGGTGATTGTGAGCAAGGGGCATGTGATAAGAAGCGGCGTGAGCAAGGAGCTTGACGAGCTTCGCGACATAGCCTACAGCGGCAAGGACTATCTTCTGAAGATACAGGAGCGCGAAATACAGGAAACGGGGATATCAAGCCTTAAGATAGGATACAACAACGTTTTCGGCTATTATCTCGAGGTGCGGAACATATATAAGGACAAGGTTCCGGAAGAATGGGTGAGAAAGCAAACGCTTGCCAACGCCGAGCGTTATATCACACAGGAGCTTAAGGAATATGAAGAGAAGATACTCGGTGCCGAGGACCGCATACTGCAGATAGAGACAAAGCTGTTCAACGACTTTGTTACGGACATGCAGGAGTATCTGCACGACATACAGGAGAATGCTGCCGTGATAGCCCGTCTCGACTGTCTCATGTCTTTTGCCAAGACGGCTGTGGAACATTCTTATGTACGTCCGGCAATAAGCGGCACGGACACCGCGCTGGACATCAAGGGCGGAAGGCATCCGGTGATAGAGACGCAGCTGCCGGTGGGGGAGGAGTATGTGCCTAACGACATATACCTTGACACTTCGGGACAGCAGATAATGATAATAACGGGTCCCAACATGGCGGGTAAGTCGGCTCTGCTCCGCCAGACGGCACTCATCGTGCTGCTTGCCCAAATAGGCTGTTTTGTGCCTGCCGACAGTGCCCACATAGGCATGGTGGACAAGATTTTCACGCGTGTGGGTGCGTCGGACAACATTTCCTTAGGAGAATCTACGTTCATGGTGGAGATGACCGAGGCGGCAAACATACTTAACAACGTCACCGGGCGCAGCCTCGTTCTCTTCGACGAGCTTGGCAGGGGAACGTCAACTTACGACGGCATATCCATTGCCTGGGCGATAGTGGAGTATCTGCATGAAAATACGAAGGCTCATGCCCGCACGCTCTTTGCCACGCACTATCATGAGCTGAACGAGATGGAGAAAAACTTTGAGCGGATAAAGAACTACAATGTGTCGGTGAAGGAAGTCGGCAACAAGGTGGTCTTTGTGCGCAAGCTGGAGCGCGGCGGCTCTGAACACTCGTTCGGCATACATGTGGCACAGATTGCCGGAATGCCCAAGAGCATTGTTGACCGTGCCAACAGCATATTGAAGCAGCTTGAGAATGAGAACGTGGGCGAGGGCAGGGTTGACCGTCCTGCCATGGACAAGCTCAAGGCTTGTAACGAAGACACTCAGCTTAACTTCTTCCAGCTCGACGATCCCGTGCTGTGTCAGGTGCGCGACGAAATTCTCGGACTTGACATAGACAACCTCACTCCTGTGGAGGCGCTGAACAAGTTGAACGAAATCAAGAAAATAGTCAGAAGCTGATTAATAATTTATAATTGATAGTTTATAATTAATAATGTAGTCCTTGAACGCATGCGTCATTATAAATTATGAATTATCAATTATAAATTGATTGAATTTATCCTTATATCCGTTGAACACGTTTATGTCCACATCGCCGTGAATACCTTTCACCCTGCCGTCCGGACTGAGCTGCCAGAATATCAGTTTCACGTCGGGCTTGTATTCGCCGTAGCGTGCAATCCATATCAGGCAGTCGCTCTTTATGTCGGGGGCAAGTGGCAGATATTTGTTTACAAACTGCTGGCTGACGTAAAGTATGGGGCGTTTGCCTGTTGCCTGCCTGACCGTCTTCATCCATGTACGTATCATATTGAACATCACTTCCGTGCCTCCGGCTTTCCTTATCTGGCTTGCCGTAGGCTCCACATCGAGCATGGGAGGAAGGTCGCCGCTGCCGAAACGGGAGTTGCGGAGAAAGTGGCGTGCCTGTTTTACTGCGCTGCTTTTAAGTGAAAGGAAGTGGTATGAGCCGCAGTGTATGCCGTGACGGCGTGCCTGCGTGCGGTCCGGGGCATAATATCTGTTGCGTACAGTTGTGCCTTCGGTCGACTTTATGTATACAAACGATACCGGATAGTCCACCCGTCCGCTTATTTTTTTCTTGCTGAGGCTGCCGAGGTGGGTTATGCGCATGGCACTCCAGTCTATCCGGTATTTCTTTCTGCCCTTCTCATGCTGGTGCCTTGAAATGTCTATACCGTAGATACGTTCCGTGGTGTAGGTAAGCCGTTCGCCCTTGTATGCGTCTTTCGTCCATTCGCCCGCCTTTATCCTGCCAGTCTTGTCCGTGCCTGTGCCGAAACCGTTGCGCATGTCTGCAAGCCAGTTGCCGTTGTAATAGCTGCCGTCAGGACCCTCCATTATGCCGTGACCGCTTGCACGGAGACTGCTGTCAAACTCTCCGGTGTATGTTCCGTAGCTGTCGGTGCGGCTTCCGCTCACCATTTTTCCCCCGTTCCACAGTCCGCTTATTGTCCGTCCGGTGCTGTCCGTCACCGTGCCGTACCCGTGTTTTATGCCCTTTTTCCATTCTCCGCTGTATACCGTCCTGCCCTTTATCTCCATTACACCGAAGCCGTGGTATTTTCCGTTCAGCGTGTCGCCGCGGTATATTGTGTCGCCGCTGACAATGGTTGCCGTGTGCCGGTGCTGTCCTGTGCAGCATGCGGCAGTCACCGTGAACACTATTATTATTATGTTGGAAAGTGCTTTCATCGCCTGTTACTGTTGCTTGCGGTTTTCTTTTTCCTTACATCGGTGACGGTACCGTCCTTGCTTATGCCGAGAAAAAAGCCGTATCTGCTGAATACGGGAGCACCGTCGGGCACGAGCAGACGCGGCATGTCGTGCCTGCCGTTGTCCTTGACGCGTCCTCCCGATATCATTGTCACCGCCTTTTCAGGGATGAAGCCGCGTGTTCCCGTGCCACATATTCCTGCCGCAAGGACGGTGTCGCCCGCTGCCGCATGCTGTCTTATGATGCCGTTTATGTATATTGCCGATACTCCGGACGGTGTCTTTTTGTCTTCGGTCTGTATGGTGATAAATCCGTGTGAATATTCTTCCGCGGTTCTGTGGCATGCCGTGCGCAATGTTTTCTTTCCCTTTCTTGAGACGATGAGGTTGTAAGCCGTGTTCCGCCTTATTACCGTATGCCTGGCTTTGAGGGCATTCTCAAGTATTATGACAAGTCTTTCCGCCTTTTCCTTTTCCGCCCTTATGCGTACGGCATATTCTGCCATGGAGTTGAAACCGTCGTCCTGTACGTTGTGAACGCTCAGATAATAGTCGAGTTCCGCTGCCTTGGCAGCGGTTGTCTTGAGTATCCTGTGCTGCCGGCAGATTTCTTTTTCAATACATTCCCGTATCCTGCTGTTCATGATGAGCACCATGCTGTCGGCGTGCGGGCTGCAGTCGGGCACGAGTATGCGCCCCCGGCACGACGGCATCAGCGGCATGTCGTTCACCCAGCATCCTTCCGTAAGCACTGTTGTCACCGCTTTTCCGCTGTCGGCGGGTGATATTCCCTGCAGCGAAAGACTGTCTCCTGTCTCACGGAAGTAAGCCACCGGCTTTCCGTCTGCCTCCATGCTGTAGCCGTAAGACTGTTCCACAAGTGCTGCCGTGCCTGCCATTCCATTTTCGGAGAAGGGAAGAAGCGTTGCGGCGGACATAAAAAATGCTATCACCGCCGCAGCAACCGGCAGTGATAGCACTATAAGGCATATCTTGTTTTTAACCATCAGTCTATTTCCTCGTCGGCTTCATATCCTCCCATTTCGCGTATGGCGTTTTTCAGCATGGTGTATTGCTGGAACAGATCGTTTACCGGACAGTGGCTGTCATCGTGCATGGGGCTCTTCAGGTAGAACGACAGCCATGTCTGTATGCCGCTCTTTCCGGCACGCAGGGCAAGGTCGCCAAACAGCGCGAGGTCGAGCAGCAGCGGCGCGGCAAGTATCGAGTCGCGGCACAGGAAGTCTACTTTTATCTGCATGGGATAGCCCATCCAGCCGAAGATGTCGATGTTGTCCCAGCCTTCCTTGTTGTCGTTGCGCGGCGGATAGTAGTTTATGCGCACCTTGTGGAATATGTCGCTGTAGAGGTCGGGATACTCGTCGCCTTTCAGTATGGTGTCTATCACGCCCAGCTTGCTCACCTCCTTTGTCTTGAAGTTTTCCGGAACGTCGAGCACCAGACCGTCGCGGTTGCCGAGGATGTTGGTGGAGAACCAGCCGCTGACGCCCAGCATGCGCGTGCGGAAGGCAGCGGCAAGCACGGTCTTCATCATCGTCTGTCCCGTCTTGAAGTCCTTTCCTGCTATCGGCACGTTCTCTTTTTCGGCAAACTGCCACATTGCCGGTATGTCGATACATGTGTTCGGCGCGCCCATGATGAACGGTGCCCCCTCGGCTATTGCCGCATATGCGTAGCACATGGAGGGCGATATATGGCTTCGGTCGTCGGCTTTCATTGCCGTTTCGAATGCCTCAAGGTTGTCGTGCACGTCTTTGTCGCGCGGCACATATATCTCCGTCGATGCCGCCCATACCACAACCACGCGGCTGCATCCGTTCTCCTGCTTGAACCGGCGTATGTCCTCGCGCACCTGTCCGGCAAGTTCCCAGCGCGTAGCCTTGGTGTCCTTTGTCCATGTGCCGTCGAGAGCCTTTACATAGGCAGGGTCGTACACGCCCTTCATAGGCACTATTTTCTCCAGCTCTTCCTTGACGGGATAGATGTCGCGGTCTCTCAGCACCTCTGCCTTCATTGCGCTCTCAAAGGCGTTGTCGGGAAGTATGTCCCATGCTCCGAGCACAACGTCGTCGAGCGAAGGCATCGGAACGATGTCCGATACGCTTTTGTATTCGGCACCGCCGCCCTTGCCCACGCGTATCCTGGCAAGCTGTGTGATGGAGCCTACAGGCTTTCCAAGCCCCTTACGTATCATCAGTACACCGGTGATAAAAGTCGAACTGACAGCTCCCAGTCCGACGCACAATATGCCTAATTTGCCCTCCGCAGGCTTTACTTCTGTCTTTTTCATATCCAATGTTATTTATTTTTCATTTAAGAATATTACCATAAATATGGCTCAAGCTTTATCCGGTTATGTCATATTGTGATGTGACCGGGCATGGCTTATCTTTGCAAAGATACTAATAGATATATTATAAAAGAAAGAAAGGCACTTGTTTTTGCATTATTTTTCAGTAATTTATATACAATGGGATTGTATTTTGTTTTGTAATTTTGCAACGTTGAAAATAAAACAAACATATATGGAGCTTATTAAGGATAAAGAATTTGGAGGTGAGAGACCTTTATACGGCTCGCACGATGTCAGGATGGAGAATGTGACGGTGCATGCAGGCGAGTCGGCATTGAAGGAGTGCAGCAATGTCGAAGCTTATGGATGCCGCTTTGAAGGCAAGTATCCGTTCTGGCATGTCGACGGGTTCAGGATAAGCAACTGCCACTTTACGGAGGGCGCAAGGGCTGCGCTGTGGTACTCGAAGGGTCTCGAAATGGAGAATTGCACGGTGGAGGCGCCAAAGATGTTCCGCGATATGGAGGGGCTCAGGATAACCGGCGTCACGCTTCCCAATGCCGCGGAGACGCTGTGGCACTGCCGTGACATAGAGCTGAAGGACGTCAAGGCATACAATGCCGACTATATAATGATGCACTGCGAGAACATCCGCATAGACAATCTTGTGCTCAACGGCAATTATTCTTTCCAGTATACGAAGAACGTGGAGATACACAATTCGGTGCTGAACACGAAGGACGCGTTCTGGGAGACGGACAACGTGACGGTTTACGACTCGGTGATAAAGGGCGAATATCTGGGCTGGCACTCGCGCAACCTGCGCCTCGTCAACTGCCATATATCGGGAACACAGCCGCTGTGCTATGCCGAAAACCTCGTCATGGAAAACTGTACGATGGGCGACGATGCCGACCTGGCTTTCGAGTACAGCAGCGTTCAAGCCGGGATAAAGGGCAATGTGGTGAGCGTGAAAAATCCGCTTACGGGGCGTATTGCCGCCGCAGGCTATGGTGAGGTTATACTTGATGAGAACCTGAAGTCTCCCGGAGACTGCGAGATAGTGACCGTTCAGGGGTAAAGTTTTATAGAGCCTGTAGATGCTATAGAAGCTATATATTCTATAGGCATTTGCTGGATAGCTTGACAGCATCTGCTGGCTATAGCTTCTATAGCATCTATAGCTTCTATATTTTCTATCACAATCAACAAAAAGCAATGTCAAACTTTGATGAAATAATAGACCGCCGCGGCACCAACAGCGTGAAATGGGACGAGGCGTCCGGCGGCGATGTGCTGCCGATGTGGGTCGCCGACATGGACTTCCGCACAGCTCCTGCGGTGCGCGAAGCCGTGGAGCGGCGCGCGCGTCACGGCATATTCGGGTATGTGCATGTGCCGGACACTTATTATGATGCCGTGATAAGATGGTTCAGCCGCCGTCACGGATGGCGCATGGAGCGCGACTGGATAATATATACCTCGGGCGTTGTGCCGGCGATATCGGCGGTGATAAAGGCTGTGACACGCCCCGGCGACAAGGTGCTGGTGCAGACCCCGGTATACAACTGCTTCTTCTCGTCAATACGCAACAACGGTTGTGTAATGGCGGAAAACAGGCTTGTGTATGCCAAAGACACTTATGCCATAGACTTTGACGACTTTGAGCGCAAGGCGGCAGACCCCGGCGTGAAGGCTTTCCTGCTGTGCAATCCGCACAATCCTGCCGGACGTGTGTGGACACCCGACGAGCTTAGGCGCATGGGCGAGATATGTATGAGGCACGGGGTGTTCGTAATCTCGGACGAGATACATTGCGAACTGGTGATGCCGGGGCATAGGTATACTCCCTTTGCATCGCTCTCCGGCGATTTTCTCATGCACTCGGCAACGTGCACCTCGCCGAGCAAGGCATTCAACATAGCCGGTCTTCAGATTGCCAACATCACCGTTGCCGACACGGAAATGAGGCAGGCTGTGGACCGTGCGATAAACATCAACGAGGTGTGCGACGTAAACCCGTTCGGCGTTGAGGCTCTCATTGCCGCCTACAGCACGGAGGGCGAGGCATGGCTGAAGGAGCTTATATCATACCTGCACGGCAACTATGTTTTCCTTAAAGAATATATTTCCGTAAAAATGCCGCGTCTTAAGGTTGTGACGCTTGAGGGCACATATCTCGTGTGGGTCGACTGCTCGGCAACAGGAATGTCGTCGGAAGAGATTACGGGTGAGCTTCTTCAAAAGCAGAAGCTGTGGCTTAACGGCGGTGAGATGTATGGTGAGACAGAGCGCCCGTTTGTAAGAATAAACATTGCATGCCCGAGAACAAGGCTTGAGGAGGGGCTTATGCGAATGACAAATTTTGTGGAAATGAAAATGAAAAATAATAAATGAAGAATGAGGTATTTGCTGTCGGGAGTGTCTTATTGGCCCTATAGGTCTTATAAGCTTTATAAGTCTAATAAGACCAATTAGTCTAATAAGCCCAATAAGACACTCCCGGCAGCAAATACCTCATTCTTTATTGGCTTAACGCCGAACGTTGTTCCATCATTAAAAATTCCAAATTCGTCATTCCAAACTCCAAATTCAATTTTCCGGTGCCTGCTCAATCAGCTCCATAAACTGGTCGAGCTTGGGGGTGATGATAATCTGCGTGCGGCGGTTGCGCTGCTTGCCCACTTCGGTGTTGTTGTTTGTAATCGGGTTGTACTCGCCGCGTCCGCCTGCCGTAAGACGCTTCGGGTCTACGCCGTAGTGGTTCTGCAGATACTGCACGACGCTCGACGCACGAAGGCAGGAGAGGTCCCAGTTGTTGCGGATGTTCTCGCGCGAGATGGGCACGTTGTCCGTGTTGCCCTCTACGAGCACGTCGTAGTCCTTGTAGTCCATTATTATCTTCGCAATCTTGCTCAGCGTCTCAGCCGCACGGTCGTTTATCTCATAGCTTCCGCTGCGGTACAGCATGTTGTCCGCAAGCGATATGTAGACAACGCCCTTGAGCACCTGTACGTCCACTTCCTTCATCTCTTCCTTGCTCAGCGAGCGCGTGAGGTTGTTTGTCAGCACCATGTTCAGCGAGTCGCTCTTGGTCTTTACCTCCACGAGGTGGCGTATATACTGGTTCGACTCGTTTATCTGGTCCACCAGCTTGGAGATGTTGAGGTTGTTTGCGCTGGTGTTCGAGAGGCTCTTGTCGAGCGAGCTTTGCAGCGCGGCGTATGCCCTCTTCGACTCTGACAGCTGCTCCTCGAGGCTTGACACGCGTGCATTGCTTGCCGCGAGCTGTGCGTTGCTCTCGGCAAGACGGTCTTTCGTGTCCTGATATTTACCGGTCAGCTCCCTGTTTTCTGTCTGACAGTTTACAAGGTCTTTCTTGCTTGCACAGCTGCTTATGAGCATGCATCCGGCAGCCAGCATCACAATTAAAACGTTCTTTTTCATCTTTTTATCATTGTTTTTGTTAATATTCCGCGTTTGATGCATATATTCCTTTGACGTTCAAAGGGTTGAAATGTAAATCTGTTTTAAGACATTTTAACCTGCGGACGATAAACTTATCGTTCGTTAACGGGGTAGACATGTAATGACGTGATATTATGTCTTGCGTCAGAACTGGTATATTATTTCGTGCCGTGTAATGGTGGTCGAAATCTTTATTTTCCATGAACCGTATATCTGCCTTACGTTGTGCGGCAGAAGGTTGGTGTCGCGCAGCTTTGTCAGAATTTTCCTCAGCGGTCTTCCCGGGTTGGCAATTTCGTCGCCTAAGATGCCTGCCCGTTCCAGTTCGCGGTTTGCTTCAATCTCGTCTATTTCTTCCTTGCCTTGGTCAATCATATACTTATCAAGGCAAAGAACTGCTGTTTTCATCTTTTCAGTGTCTGTCATAATAAATAATGAGTTAGTGATAATATATTACAAATATACCTTTAATTATAACACATTGATAATAAAACGTTTGATATTTATTATTGTTTAACACTAAAAAGTGTACGCAAAACATCTATTTAAAGCGGTTGCACATTTTCCGTATTGAATGTTACGATGTGTGAGAGGTGACCTTTCAGAGCCTGAAAGGCGGTCTTTTAGAAGCCGAAAGGTGCCCTTTCGGAGTGTAAAAGGGCACCTTTCGGAAATGGGTTCTTATTCTGAGAAAAGTATTTGTATAACTGTCTGACCCACAGCCTTGAGCACGTCACGGTCTATGTGGTCCATGTTGTCGCTGACGGTGTGCCACGTAGGACCGAAGTTGCTGCGCTCGCAGTCGGGATAATAGGCTATGATGTCTATCGTGGGTATTCCCGTGTTGCGGTTTATGGGCAGGTGGTCGTCGGTAACCATTCCGCCCTCCGTTTCCGGGAACATGCTGCTGTAGCCGGCTGTCTTGGCTGCCGCCCACACCTTCTTTACTATTTCCGGCGCGAAATGCTTTGACACCCCTTCCTGATAGAAGCGTGCCCCCTCGCCGCCGACCATGTCGAGCAGTATGCCGAAGCGTGCCTCATAGCCCTGCCTGTGGGGGTTCTTAGCCCAGTATTGTGCGCCTAATGCCCATGTGTCCTCGCTGTCGCCGCTGTCTTCCCACTGCGGTGTGCCCATGTCCTCGGCATCGAAGCATACAAAGTCTACGCCGATGTTCAGAGCCGTGTCGGCTTGTTGTATCAGCCGTGCCGTCTCCAGCATCACGGCAATGCCGCTTGCCCCGTCGTTTGCCCCGAGAACCGGTTTGCGGTGGTTTGCCTCGTCGGGGTCGTTGTCAGCCCAGGGTCGTGTGTCCCAGTGGGCGCAGAGCAGTATGCGCGTTGTCAGTTCCGGCTTGTAGCTTGCAATGATGTTGGTGCATTTGAGCGGTGTGCCGTCGTATGCCTTGAGCGTCATCTCCTGTGCCGTCACGTCCATGCCATATTGTCTGAACTTTTCCGCAATCCATTCGCCGCACCTGTCGTGTGCCCCGCTGTTCATCGTGCGCGGCCCGAAGGCACACTGTGCCTCGCAGAACGCGTATGCGCTGTCGGCATTGAAGCTCACCGCAACGGGCTGAGCCGCCTGCACCGCGTCTGCCGCCGCCCCTTTCTTGCTGTTGCAGGAGACGAGGCAGGCTATGGCAGAAAGTGTTATTATAATTTTTCCAAGTTTCATTTCTAATGTTTTTTTGTTTTTCAGCTGATATCTGACAGATAGGAGTATTCCTGCACAGCCCTCATAACGCGCATCCAGTTTCCGCCCCAAATCCTTTCTATGTCGTCGTGGCTGTAGCGGCGGCGGAGCAGCTGCATGGTGAAGTTTATCAGTTCGGAGGCATCGGCAAGCCCGCAGATGCCGCCGTCACCGTCGAAGTCGGTGCCCAGTCCCACGTGGTCTATGCCCATTATGTCTATGGCATGTTCGAGATGTGCCAGGGCATCGAGGATGTTTGCCTCGCCGTCGTCGTTGCGCAGGAAGCCGTGGTATAACGTTATGTGCATCACTCCGCCCTTGAGGGCGAGGGCACGCATCTGGTCGTCGGTGAGGTTGCGCGGCACGTCGCACAGCGCACGGCAGTTGCTGTGGCTGCACACTATCGGCATGCTGCTGATGTCGAGGGCATCGTAGAAACTCTTTTCTCCGGCATGGCTCATGTCGACCATCATGCCGCATAGGTTCATCTCGCGTATCACGCCGGCACCGAAGCTGCTCACCCCGTTGTGTGTCGCCGCGCTGCGCCTGGCACTGTCGCAGATGTCGTTGTCGCCGTTGTGGCAGAGCGTCATGTAGGTGACGCCGCGCCGTGCGAATAGTTCCACGTTGGCAATGTCGTGCTCGAGGGCTATTCCGTTCTCTATTCCCAAAAGCACTGACTTGCGTCCGGCTGCCTTGTTTGCGGCTATGTCGCCGGGAGTGCGTGCCATGCCGAGATACAGGGCGTTGTCCCTCACGGTCTCTTCTATCTTGTCGAAGATTTCCGAGGCGTATGCCGCGGGGCTTTCCACGGCGTATGGCGACACGTTGGCAAAGGTCTGTCCTTCGGCGGGCTGTGGCAGGTATGCCGCCATTGTCACGGCATCAAGCCGTCCGTCGGTCATTTTGTGCAGGTCGACGAGGATGTCGTTGTCGCGGCGGTCGAAGCGTGCCCCCTGCGGGAAGAACATCGGTGTGTCGCAGTGGGTGTCCAGTGTCACGATGCGGTCGTGCAGTCTCTTTGCCTCTCCGAATGTTGCGGCGTTGTCCACGAGCCATTTGAAGAGCGGCAACCCTTCGTCGCCGAGCCATTCGGGGTGCCACTGCACGCCCATTACGGGCTTGTGCTCGCTGCTCTCCATTGCCTCTGTGGTGCCGTCGGGAGCTGTTGCCGACACGTTGAAGTGCCTGCCGCAGACGCCTACCGCCTGATGGTGGAATGAGTTTACGTATATCTTTTCACGGTTGAATAAAGAATAGAGAACCGAGTTTTTCTCTATTCTTACGGAATGTGTCGGCTCGCCGCGGTTTTCCGTCTGCTGGCTGTGCTTTATTGCCGGCAGTGCCTTGCCGTCGCGTCCGCGTATGCTTTCAATGTCCTGTGTCACCTTTCCGTCCAGTGCCATGGCAAGTGCCTGCATGCCGCGGCATATTCCGAGCATCGGCATCTGGCGGTTGAAGGCAAGGCGTATGGTAAGAAGTTCGGCAAGGTCGCGCTCAGCATTGATGCCGTGCAGCCCCGGAACAGGCTCCTCGCCCGCCCACAGCGGGTTGAAGTCGGAGCCGCCGGAGAGCATCAGCCCGTCTATGCTGTCGAGCGTGCTGACGATAATGTCCTTGTCGGCAACTGGCGGTATTATCACCGGAGTGCCTCCGGCAGCCTCTATCTGCCTGTAATACCTGTCGCAGAGACACGCGTTTCCGTCGGCAAAGTTCCCCGTTATGCCTATTACGGGGCGGTGTGTCCCTTCCGGATATCCTGCATATATCTTGTTCAGGTGAGAGTGGATATTGAAAGATTTCATGCCTTAATTATCCTTGCTGATATTGATGTCGGCTATCGGAATTTCTCTTTTGATGCTTTGTTCGAGCGATATGAGCGTTTCTGTCGCCACCACTCCGGGTATGCTCTGCATCTGGTTGTTGAGCAGGTCCATGAGCTGTTCGTTGTCGCGGGCGTAAAGTTTCACGAGCATGGTGTACGGACCGGTGGTGAAGTGGCATTCAACTATTTCCGGAATATGCTCCAGATGTTCCACAACCTGCTTGTACATGTTTCCGCGCTCGAGCGTTATGCCGACGTATGTGCATGTAGAGAAGCCGAGGCTTTTGGGGTTTACGTCAAATCCGCTGCCTGTTATTACGCCGTCTTCGGTGAGGTGTTGTACGCGCTGGTGTATCGCCGCACGCGACACTCCGCATTCTGCTGCCACGTCCTTGAAAGGTATGCGTGCGTTCTTGGACAGGATGTTTAGGATTTTTTTGTCAAGTTTGTCAATCTTTTCCATTATGTATTATGTTTTTATGTTTACTTTTCTTTGTGTAAGTTTCTTCTTGCAAAAGTAGCCATATTTAGTGTAATGTGCAACAATATGATATTAAAAATGGTTATTTTCACACATAATGGAAGACAAGGGGAATGAAGAATGATGAATGAAGAATGAAGAATTTGCTGCCGCCGATGTTCTATTGGTCTTATTAGGCTTATTAGTCTAATTAGTCCAATTAGCCTAATAATACCGGCGGCAGCAAATTCTTCATTCTTCATTCATCATTCTTCATTTTATCTCAACCAGTTCCACCTTGAATATCAGTGCGCTGTAAGGCTTGATGATATTGCCTGCCTGACGCTCTCCGTAGCCCAGGCTGTATGGTATGTACAGTTCCCATGTGCTGCCTGCGGGCATCATCGTGAGTGCTTCGGTCCATCCCTTTATCACTTGGTTGGCGCGGAACGTGCTTGTCTGCGGGTTGCGCTTGTAGCTGCTGTCGAACACCGTGCCGTCCACGAGGCGGCCTTCATATTTCACGACAACCTCGTCTGTTGCCTTTGGAGTTTTGCCCGTGCCCTGTGTCAGTATTTTGTATTGCAGTCCGCTTGCCGTGGTCTTCACTCCTTCCTTCGTCTTGTTTTCTTCAAGGAATTTCTCGCCTGCCTTGCGGTTGCCCTCGTTCATGCGCTCCAGATTGGCTTTTACTTCGTTGTCAAAATATGCCTTTGCCGTCGAGTCGGCAATTACCGAGTTGTCTTTTTTCAGTGCAGCGACAAATCCTTTGTGGAACATGCCGCTGTCAATAGAGTCGTTGCTGCCCTTGAACTCGTCGCGCAGGAACGGTATCATGCGCGAGTTTACCATTATGGCAATCTGCTCTCCGGCACTGTAAGCCTTCAGCCTGTCGTCGGTATTCTGCTTTATGGCATCCTCATATCCGCAGATGAAGTCGGCAAGATGCGTCTCGTCTACCCCGAACTGCTGCTTCAGATATTCCATAAGACCCTCCGTGCGTGCCATTCCGGCTGCATAGCTGAGAGAGTCGGAGGTGTTCTCCAGCTTCAGTGTCTCGGCTGCCTGTATGTTTTTCTTGCCTTTCTTGTCCTTCTTTGCGGCGTCTGCCGTATTCAAAGAAGCACCCGCCAGAACGGCGAGTGCTATTAAAATATATTTTCTCATATAATGTCTTATTTCTCTATTCCGAGCAGTTCTATTTTGAAGATGAGGGTTGAGAACGGCTTGATGTCGCCCATCTCACGCTCGTTGTATGCCTGGTCGGCAGGTATCACCACTTCCCATGTGCTTCCTACGGGCATGTGTGTCAGGGCTGTCGTCCATCCCTTTATCACCTGGTTGGCACGCATCGTTATCGGCTGTTTGCGCTGATAGCTGCTGTCGAACACCTTGCCTTCTATCGTCTTGCCCTCGTAGTTCACCTTTACGTTTGACGTATCCTTGGGCAGATCGCCGCTTCCTTCCTTTATCACGCGGTACTTCACGCCGCCCTCAAGAGTCTTCCAGCCGTCTTTCTCGGTAAGTTTCTTGAGATATTCGGCACCCTTTTTCTTGTTCGGACCATACTGCTTTTCCATTTCCTTAGCCTTGATTGACTGCATCTTCATCTGTGCCGTCATCTGTGCCTGCTCAACGGTCATCAGTCCGTTCTTGCCCGTTGTGCCGCTGATAAAGCCTGCCATGAAGTTCTTGAGCGATATAGTCTTTGTAGAGTCGTTGCCGAACAGCTCGTGGTTGATGCCCTTTACCATCTGGTTTGAAATCTGCTGACCTATCTGTATGCCGGCATAATATGCTGCCTTTTTCTTGTCGTCACCTGAGTTTGCACCCTCGTTCAGTCCCTTGAAGAACTCGTCCATGTAGGCGGTGTCGACGCCCATGCCCCTTACCAGATAATCTTTCAGACCCTGTGTCTGTGCCATTCCTATTGCATAGCTCAGGCTGTCAACGTCGTTCTTGAGGTCTGCTTTTGGTGTGGAGTTGCCGCACGATGTGACGGCGGCTGTAGCGATAGCCAGTGAGGCTACGATTGTAAGTTTTTTCATCTTTATGTTTTAATTGTTTGTTGTTTCCGTTTTATATGACATTACGTCTTCTTTTACACCTTATTATATAAGGTATGTATGACATGTTCCTTTCCTGTTATACAACGGCAATAAGCTCTACGTCGAATATCAGTGCCGCATACGGCGGAATGGAAGCGCCTGCGCCGCTTGCCCCGTAAGCCAGCATGTAAGGTATGAAGAAGCGGTACTTGGCACCTTCCTGCATGAGCTGCAGTCCTTCCGTCCATCCGGCTATCACCTGCTGCAGTCCGAACACGGCAGGCTCGCCGCGCTGTACGCTGCTGTCGAACACCGTTCCGTCTATCAGGAAGCCCTCGTAGTGGCACTTAACCTTGTCTGTTGCCTTGGGCTTGTTGCCGTTGCCTTCCTTCAGAACCATATACTGAAGTCCGCTCGGAAGTGTCGTCACGCCCTCTTTTTTGGCGTTTTCAGCTAAGAATTTCTCGCCTTCCTCTTTTGCCGCCTTTCCCTTTTCTGCCCTTTCGGCGTTCAGTTTCTCTTCCTGTTTCTTGAAGAAGTCCTGAACTATCGTCTGCGCTTCACGGTGTGATACCTTAAGTTCATTTCCTGCGATAACGTCCTTTATGGCAGCTGCAAAGTCCTCTATGCAGAGGTTGTCCGTACCCATCTGTGCCAGCTGCTGACCGATACCCAGTCCTAAAGCGTAACTTAGTTTATCCATTTCTTTACCTTGTATATTATGAATTAATAATTATTAATAATCGTGCAAAGTTACTATTTTTATCCGATTATATCCTTTTTTGACTGAAATTTAAGTGTTTTTCGCATAATGGAGAATATTTATTCATTTTAATGACTACCTTTGTCACAGTTAACGTGCATGGGTAAGCGGCGGTTTAAGACAATATCTTACGTTCCCGTTTCCGGCATAAATAAATTAAATTCTAAATATATGAAATCATGAGACGGCTTTTTCTGTCCGTCGTGATATCCGTTTTCGCATTATGTGCCGCCGCCCAGGAACATCATGAATGGGAAGGACTGTTGTATCAGGTGGCGGAAATGGAAGATATCGAGGCTGACGCATGGGATGCCATGACAGACGTGCTTGCCGACTTGGAACAAAATCCTATAAACATAAACACCGCCACGCGCGACGAGCTTGCACAGATACCGTTTCTTACAGACAGGGAGATTGAGGCTATCTGTGCCTACATCCATGCACACGGGGCAATGAAGACAACAGGCGAGCTGGCTATGACGGGAATAATCGGAAGGGACAAATGCCGTCTTCTTCCGTTCTTCTTATATGCCGGAGAACAGGAAAAGAAGCTGTTTCCGGCTCTTTCCACGATACTTTCAAAAGGCAGGCACAGCCTTGTCACGACGGCTAAGGTGCCGCTTTACAGCCGCCGCGGCGACAAGGACGGATATCTCGGCTATAAGTACAGGCATGACGTGAGATATTCGTTCAGCTTCTCCGACCGTGTCAAAGCCGGCATCGTAGGAGCGCAGGATGCCGGCGAGCCGTTCTTTGCGGGCAGAAACAGGGCGGGCTACGACTATTATTCGTTTTATCTCATGATAAGGAACATGGGTCGTCTGAAGGCACTTGCCGTGGGCAGATACCGCATAGGACTGGGCATGGGACTTGTCGTCAACGGCAACTTCAGCCTTGGGAAGACCTCCGCGCTTGCCTCTCTCGGCAGGACCGACAATGCGATACGTGTCCATTCGTCGCGTTCCGAAGGCACATATCTCCAGGGTGCGGCGGCAACCGTTGAGGTGGCGAAGGGACTTGACGTTACGGCATTCGTGTCATACAGGGACATCGACGCCACGCTGAACAGTGACAAGAAAACCATTTCCACTATTGTCAGGACGGGATATCACCGCACGCAGACAGAGATGGACAAGAAGAACAACACGTCGCAGACGCTTTTCGGCGGTAACATACATTACTTCAAAAACGGTTTCCATGCCGGTGCGACAGCCATATACACGTCGCTCGACAGGGAGCTGATGCCCAAGACAACCGAGGTATACCGCCGCCATTATGCCGCGGGCAGGCGTTTTTGGAACGTCAGTGCGGAATATGGGTATACCGGACACCGCCTTTCTGTGCGCGGAGAGACGGCAACGGGCGGATGCCATGCCGTCGCGACGGCAAACACCGTTTCGTTCGGCGTGCTGCCGGAGCTTGACCTCATGCTTCTCCAGCGCTTTTATTCTTTCAGATATTATTCTCTTTTCTCACGTGGCTTCAGCGAGGGCGGCAGCGTGCAGAACGAAAGCGGCATCTATGCCGGTGCCGACTGGCGTCCTACGCCGCGCCTGCATGTCACGGCATACGTCGACTTTGCGCGTTTTGCATGGCCCAAATACCGGGCTTCGGACACATCACAGGCTTCGGACAACTTCGTTTCTGCCGTTTACCAGACGGGCAGCTGGACGCTGTCGGCACGCTACAGGCTGAAGATAAGGGAATATGACAACGAGGAAAAGACAACCCTTGTCAACAAGACGGAGCATCGTCTGAGGGCTTCCGCCGGATATGACGGGGCGCAATGGAGCATGAGGACGCAGGCGGACTATGTCGCTTCAAGTTACAAGAAGCCGAGCCGCGGGTGGATGATAAGCCAGAATGTAAGGTGCACCCCCGTGCGGCGGCTCACGGTAGACGCCTCCGCAAGCTTCTTTGACACCGACGGTTACGACAGCCGCATATATGCCTACGAGCACGGCATGCTGTACTCCGTGTACTTTCCTTCGTTCTATGGCAGGGGCATACGCTATGCCCTTTTTGCCAGTGCCGGCATTTCCCGCTCGCTGATGATTTCCGCCAAGCTCGGCACCACCGACTATTTCGACCGCGGACACATAGGAAGCGGGATGCAGCAGACAGACCATTCGTCAGCAACGGATGTGGAGGTGCAGGTGAGGATGAAATTCTGAAATTAATTAAGAGTTAAGAATTAAGAATTAAGAATTGAGAGGTTGGGAAATTAAGAATTAAGAGTTAAGAATGAAGAATTTGCTGCCGCCGGTCTGCCATAAGGCTAATTGGACTAATAAGACCAATAAGGCTAATAAGACCAATAGGACAACCGGCGGCAGCAAATTCTTCATTCTTCATTCATCATTCTTCATTTAAAACCTTTATCTTTGCATAAATAAAACAACATACGGCTTTGAAAACATTTATTTCAAACAAGGGCATGCTGCTTAAAGAGGCACGCGACTATGTCATGATAACCATAGCAATGGTGTCATACTGTATTGGCTGGACAATATTCCTGCTGCCAAACAACATCACTACCGGAGGACTTGCCGGCATAGCGTCAATCATTTTCTGGAGCACCGACATCCCGGTGCAGTATTCTTACTTTACTATCAATGCCGTGCTGATGCTCTTCGCGCTGCGCATACTCGGTCTGAAGTTCTGCATAAAGACCATTTACGGCATCGTGACGCTGACGCTTCTGCTCACGGTGGTGCGCAATGCCACGGCAGGGATACACCTGCTTGAAGACCAGCCCTTCATGGCGGCTGTCATCGGTTCGTGCTTCTGCGGGGCGGGCGTGGGCATCGGGCTGTCGTCAAACGGCAGCACCGGCGGTACCGACATCGTGGCGGCGATAATCAACAAGTACTACGATGTGTCTTTAGGACGCATCATCCTTATATGCGATATCCTCATAATCACATCCAGCTACTTCGTCCTTAAAGACTGGGAGATGGTCATCTACGGCTACGTGGTGCTTATCATCACCGCCTACTGCATAGACCAGGTGGTGAACTCCATGCGCCGTTCGGTGCAGTTCTTCATCATTTCCGACAAGTACGAAGAGATAGGGCGGCGCATCAACCACAATCCCCACCGCGGCTGTACGGTGGTGGATGCCCACGGCTTTTATTCGGGCAGGGAGGTGAAGATGCTCTTTGTGCTTGCCAAGAAGCGTGAGTCGCAGATAATATTCCGCCTCATAAACGAGGTCGACCCGGCGGCGTTCGTAAGCCAGAGTGCCGTCATAGGCGTCTACGGCGAGGGCTTCGACCGCTTCAAGGTGCACGGTCCGCAGGCAAGCAGCGTGGCGGCACGCCTGCGCAAGGCTGTCAATGACAAGGACAACAAGGACTGTAGGATATAGTTGTTTGTGGGAGGGTGCTGCAAAACATGAAATCATCCCATTGTAGGGACATCTTCTTGTATTTGTCCGTTTGTATAATGCTGATATTCAATGGTTGTATTGCGGACAAATACAAGAATATGTCCCTACAAACCTGAAGATGTAGTTCTGCAACACCCTCTCCTTATATCGAAACCCAAAAATTACATAAATATGGAAACAAAGAACAACATGAACTTACCTGAAAACGCATTCAGGGAATTGAAAGAAGGAGAGAAGTACGAGCCGGTGATGAACCCCGGCAAGCCCTGTACCGAAGTTAACGGCTGGTCGGTGACGTGGGGCGTGCTGATGACAATGCTCTTCTCTGCCGCCGCGGCATATCTCGGACTGAAGGTGGGACAGGTCTTCGAGGCTGCAATCCCCATAGCCATAATCGCCGTGGGCGTGTCTACGGCGGCAAAGCGCAAGAACGCTTTGGGCGAGAACGTCATAATACAGAGCATCGGCGCATGCTCGGGTGCCATTGTGGCAGGCGCCATTTTCACCCTGCCGGCAATATACATACTTCAGGCAAAGTATGGTGACGAGATGACGGCATCGTTCTTCCAGATATTCATGAGCTCGGCTTTGGGCGGCATCATAGGAATACTTTTCCTCATACCCTTCCGCAAATACTTCGTGAGCGACATGCACGGCAAGTTCCCCTTCCCCGAGGCTACGGCTACGACGCAGGTGCTTGTCAGCGGAGCAAAGGGCGGCAATCAGGCTAAGCCGCTGCTCCTTGCCGGTCTTGTTGGCGGACTTTACGACTTTATCGTTGCTACGATGGGATGGTGGAACGAGAACTTCACAACCCGCGTGACAGGGCTTGGCGAGACGCTTGCCGACAAGGCAAAGCTTGTCTTCAAGGTCAACACCGGCGCGGCGGTGCTCGGTCTCGGCTATATCGTCGGTCTTAAATATGCCCTGATAATATGTCTCGGCTCGCTGTTCGTATGGTGGCTCGTTGTGCCGGCAATGGCGATAATATTCAACGGCGATGTCCTTAACATGTGGGACCCCACAATCACCGCCACCGTTGGCAGCATGAGCCCCGAAGAAATATTCCGCGCCTACGGCAAGAGCATCGGCATCGGGGCGATAGCCATGGCGGGCATCATAGGCATAATAAAGTCGTGGAAGATTGTCGTGCTCAGCATCAAGCGCCTTGCCGGAGGCAGCAAGGACAGTGCCGCAGCAGGAAAGCACGCCGACGGCGGGACACTGCGCACGCAGCGCGACATCTCGTTCAAGATAATAGGCGTGGGTTCGGCTGTTACGATACTCATAACATTTGTCTTCTTCCTTCTCGGCGTGATGAACGGCAACCTGCTCTTCGCCGTCGTCGGCATAGTTCTCGTGGCTCTCATAGCCTTCCTCTTCACCACCGTTGCTGCAAATGCCATAGCCATTGTAGGCTCTAACCCCGTGTCGGGAATGACGCTCATGACGCTCATCCTCGCCTCGGTGGTGATGGTTGCCGTTGGTCTCAACGGCACGGGCGGCATGCTTGCAGCGCTGATAATGGGCGGCGTGGTGTGCACGGCGCTGTCCATGGCAGGCTCGTTCATCACCGACCTCAAGATAGGCTACTGGCTCGGCTCTACGCCGAGGAAGCAGGAACAGTGGAAGTTCCTCGGCACGCTGGTGTCTGCCGTCACCGTCGGCGGTGTGATGATGCTGCTCAACGAGACCTACGGATTTGCCAGCGGACAGCTTGCCGCACCGCAGGCAAATGCCATGGCGGCGGTGATAGACCCGATGATGAACGGTGTTGAGGCTCCATGGGTGCTCTATGCCATAGGTGCGGTGATAGCCATTGTGCTTACGTTCTTCAACGTGCCCGCCCTTGCCTTTGCCCTCGGCATGTTCATCCCCATAGAGCTTAACGTGCCGCTGATAGTGGGCGGAGCCATAAACTGGTATGTCACCACGCGCAGCAAAGACGCCAACGTCAACAAGGAGCGCGGCGAGAAAGGCACGCTCATCGCCAGCGGCTTCATTGCCGGCGGTGCCCTCATGGGCGTGCTCAGTGCCCTGCTGCGCTTCGGCGGTCTTAACCTTATAAACGAGGAGTGGCTTGCCAATCCGCTCTCGGAGATACTCTCGCTCGTGGCATATATCCTCCTCATCGCCTACTTCATAAGGGCAACGAAGACAAGCAAGAGCTGAAGTCAATAGTATTGGGCTTGAAGTATAATTGGTCTAATAAGACTGATAAGCCCAATAAGACTAATAAGCCCAATTGGTTTAATTTGCCTGATTGGGCTTATTTGTTAACTTCCTGTTTCTCAGGATGATACCTCCTGCATTGCGAAAGACGGCTTTTCGCGGTGCAGGAGGTGCTCTTTTGCATTGCAAGAAGCCGTCTTTTGCAATGTTGTTTGCCATGTCATGTTGTCTTTAGCCGTTATCATTATATTTCTAACAAAGATAAGTTCCGCTTTAAAAAAGGAAAATGTACGTTATAAACGTAAATAATATACATGCAGGAACTTATAAAACAAATAATAATAAAATATGAGGAAAATATTTTTATCATGCCTTTTGCTTGCCGCATCATGGACGGCGGGCACGGCACGTCAGGCGGAATATCTTGACCGCGGCGTCGTTGCTGTAAAGACAACGGGAGGAGTGCTTGTATCGTGGCGGAGCCTTACGACAGACAGCAAGTCGCTTGCCTTTGATGTTTACCGCGACGGAGTGAAGGTAAACACCACACCAGTGACGAACAGTACAAACTTCAGGGATGCCGCAGGGACGGCAGACTCAAAGTATGTTGTAAAGGCTGTGCTCGGCAGCACGGTGCAGGAGTCGTCAAAGGAGACTGCCGTGCTGGCAGACGGATACTTGAAACTGCATCTCGACCGCCCTGCCGGAGGCACCACGCCAAGCGGCGAGGCATATACCTATTCGCCGAACGACTGCTCGGTGGGCGACATCGACGGTGACGGAGAGTATGAGATTTTCGTGAAGTGGGACCCGTCGAACTCGCACGACAACTCGGAGAACGGATATACGGGCAATGTATATATAGACTGCTACAAGCTGAATGGCACAAAAGTGTGGCGCATAGACCTCGGACGCAATATACGCGCCGGTGCCCACTACACACAGTTCATGGTGTACGACTTCGACGGTGACGGCAAGGCGGAATTGGCGTGCAAGACGGCTCCCGGAACGATAGACGGACAGGGAAAGGCTGTGCTTATGGGCACGGACAAGGTTACCGACGACTATCGCGGGACATCGGGTCAGCACACAACGGGTACCATACTTAAAGGCTCGGAATATCTCACGATGTTCAACGGGCAGACAGGTGCCGAGATATCGACCGTAGCATACGAACCCGGGCGCGGCGTTCATGCGCAGTCGTCAAGTGGATGGGGCGATGCCTACGGCAACCGTTCGGAGCGTTATCTTGCCTGTGTAGCATATCTTGACGGTCAGAAACCGAGTCTTGTAATGTGCCGCGGATATTACACGCACTCCTATCTGTGTGCGTGGGACTTTGACGGCAAGCAGCTCACAAAGCGCTGGCTGCATGCCTCTACCACCAAGGGCAAAGGAGCATACGGCGAAGGTGCGCACTCGCTCACCGTGGGCGATGTAGACGGCGACGGATGTGACGAGATTGTATATGGCTCGGCGTGCATAGACCACGACGGCTCGCTGCTCTACCGCACGGGAGCAGGTCATGGCGACGCGCTGCACCTCGGCGATTTCGACCCCGACCGTGAGGGTCTTGAGATATTCATGGTACATGAGGAGAAAGGCAGCGCATACAAGTACGACTCGGAGTTCCGCGATGCCAAGACGGGCGAGATAATATGGTGTACCAAGCAGAGCGGCAACGACATTGGTCGCGGACTGGTTGGAAACATCAGTCCCAACTGGCGCGGATATGAGATATGGCCCGGCTCGTACTTCGAGAACGGGACCAATGTCAATGCCACATTCGACTGCAAGGGAAACCTGCTGCTTAACAAGCGCGCCTCCACCAACTTCCGCATATACTGGGACGGCGACCTTCTTGACGAGCTTTTCGACGGGCGGTATGACAAGAACACGCTTTCGTCGGCTCCCGAAATAACAAAGCGCAACGCCGCGCTGACAAGCGATGCACAGAAATGGACGTTCAATAAGTATGACAACGCGCAGAGCTGCAACACGACCAAGGCAACGCCTAACCTCATTGCCGACATACTGGGCGACTGGCGCGAGGAACTGATACTGTGGGACGGCAACACATCGTCCGACCTGCTTATCTTCACAACAGGCATAGAGACGAAATACAAGGTGCCGTGCCTCATGCAGGACCACAACTACCGCATGGCGATAGCATGGCAGAACGTGGGCTACAACCAGCCGCCCCACCTCGGATATTATCTTGAGGACGCGTTCTCTACGGACGCGAAGATAAAGAACGTCAGCGGTGCGCCGACACAGACCGTGGAAGTGGGCGATGCGATAGAGCCGATAGTGTATGAGTATGACAAGGCGACCGGCGCAACCGTCACAGGTCTGCCCGATGGTGTCACGGCACAGGTTGACGCACAGGAGAACACGGTCACCATAAGCGGCACCCCGGCAGCCACAGGCTCGTTCAAGTATGTGGTGACAACCACAGGTGGCGAGACAACGGCAACGGCAGAGGGCACTATTAACGTGCGCGACAAAGTTGTCCTTACGCCGTTGGCATACTTCCCGTTTGATGAGGTCGGTTCGTTGACAGCCAACAAGGTGTATGGCTCGGCAGCAGCCGCAGGCGTTCCGGCGCAAGCCGAGGGCAAGGTGAACGGTGCGGTAAGTCTTGACGGAACTTCATATTATACTCAGGATGCTTACGACAAGATACAGCTCGGCGCGAAAGACTTCACGATAGAGATGTGGTTCAAGTCTACGGACGATGCCGCATACCTGCTCCACAAGGGCAGCATGGCTGCAAACGCCACGACAGGAGCGAGCGGAAAATGGTTCGGCATAGAGTATAAGGGCGGTAACCTGAAGTTTGCCATCGACGACAACGTGACGAAGAGCGAGGCTTCTGCGCCCGCATCGGCATACTTCAACGGCGGATGGAATCATCTTGTGTGCGTCCGCGACGGCTACACAAAGACCCTCAAGATGTACGTAAACGGCGTATTGCTTGCCGAGTCGGCAGACAACACCGGCGACATCTCCGACAACAACGAGCTGTTTGTTATAGGAAACGTCAATGTTAACTTCAACAACATGTTTGCCGGAATAATGGACGAACTGACAATATACGAGGGAGCAATGACTGCAAAGACGGTGGCTGAGCGATACAACAGCCTTGCCACAGGCATCGGCAGCCTCGTGACGGCACGTCCCGTAAGGCTCACCGTGGTGTCAGCCACTACAGGCATGGTTGTAAGGACAGGCGTCGGTGCGGCTGAGAATGTGACCGCCGGTCTGCCCTCCGGATACTATATCCTGGTGAGCGACAACGGCGTGGAGAGGGAAGTTAAGAAGATGGCAGTGAAATAATTAAGAGTTAAGAATTAAGAATTAAGAAAATATGCCTTGGGCGGTTGTATAAGTCTTATAGGTCTATAAGTCCTATAGGTCCTATAGATACCCGCCCAAGGCATATTTTCTTAATTCTTAATTCTTAACTCTTAATTTCTCCTCCGTCCAGCAGCTCTATATATGTCTTTATCGCCCCGTCTATTTCACCTATATATATATATTCGTCGGCAGAGTGGGAGCGTGAGGAGTCGCCCGGTCCCAGCTTGAACGACGGGAACGGCATGAGCGCCTGGTCGGAGAGCGTTGGCGAGCCGAACGGTGTCATGCCCATTTCCACGCAGCGGCGCACGAGCGGGTGACCTGTGTCTATGTGCGACGACGACAGGCGGAAGGAGCGTGCCTTGACCTCGCTGTCCACACAGCTGCATATAATTTTGTATACTTCCTCATTTGTGTAGTGCTCGTTGGTGCGCACATCGGCAACGGCGGTGCATTTGTCAGGTATCACGTTGTGCTGTGTACCGGCGTTTATGCATGTCACGCTGACGACGGTGTCACCGAGAAACTCGCTTGTGCGGTCGAACCGCAGGCGGCGCAGGCGGTCTATGTCGTCAGCCATTTTGTATATCGCGTTCACCCCTTCGCGTCGTGCCGCATGTCCCGCCGTGCCGTGGGCGGTGATGTCGAGCACCATCAGTCCTTTCTCCGCCACGGCAGGCTGCATGCCCGTCGGCTCTCCGACGATTGCCACCGACGGCGCGGGTATCAGCGGAAGGGCACGCACTATGCCGCCGGCTCCCGACACCTCTTCCTCTGCCGAGGCGAGGAACACCGTGTTGTAAGCCTGCCGGCGCGATGTTATCACCCTGAAAGCCTGTAGCAGCGACACCAGTCCGCCGCCGCAGTCGTTGCTTCCCAGACCGTAAAGGCGGTCGCCCTCGAGCGTCGGTCGGAAAGGGTCGCGCGTCCACGACGCCACCGGTCTGACCGTATCTATGTGGGCGTTGAGCAGAAGTGTGGGCCGCCGGCTGTCGAAACCGGCTCCGACAGCCCATACATTGTTGCCCGTGCGTTGGGGATGCAGTCCGTATTCGTCCATTTTCCTCTCGAGCAGCGTCGCCGCCCTGTCCTCGTCGCGGCTCACCGACGGCGTCGCGATGAGCGACATGAGGAGCGCCGTTGCCTCGGCTGTGTATTCGTGATGTTCCATATAGTGCTGACGGTTATGTTTTTATGTGTCTTGTGACACTTGCAAAGTTAACGCTTTTTTAAGTAAAACTGATTATTTTATTTTGTATTTACCTCAAATTGAACTAACTTTGCATTATTAATAACTCGGCAGCAGGGGCATGCGTGAAGGTGCCTGTAGAGGGCTTCTTCTGCTTGCGGATGCCGGTAAAACATGATATTTATGCAGACAAGATGTCATCTTTCCTTGCTCGTTCATGAACAGGCAAAGAAGTACGGAGAACGAACCATGTTCATTTATCGTGACTTCGGGAGCACAAAGTGGGTCTCAATGTCGTGGCAGACGTTCTCTGACAAGGTGCGCCAGACATCAAACGCAATGCTGAACCTTGGCATTAAGGTTCAGGAGAACATTGCCGTATTCTCGCAGAACTCCATAGACTACATGCTCACCGATTTCGGTGCATACGGCATACGTGCCGTCTCGATACCGTTCTATGCCACGAGCAGTGAGCAGCAGATACAGTACATGATAACCGATGCGCAGGTGCGTTTCCTGTTTGTCGGCGAGCAGGAGCAGTATGACAAGGCTTACCGCGTGTCGCCTCTGTGCCCTACGCTGGAGCGCATCATCGTCTTTGACAATGGCGTGAGGATAAGTCCGCAGGATACCGGCACCATGTATTTCGACGATTTCATCAAGCTGGGCGAGAACTGTCCGAGGCAGCCGGAAGTGGACGCGCTCTGTGCGCAGGCAAACGACGATGACCTCTGCAACATTCTCTATACCAGCGGCACCACGGGCGACAGCAAGGGAGTGATGCTGACATACGGTCAGTATCATGCGGCTTTGGCGGCAAACAACGAGGTTGTGCCGGTTACTGACGCCGACGTGTCGATGAGTTTCCTTCCGTATACGCATATTTTTGAGCGCGGCTGGCTATACCTCTGCCTCTCGGTGGGTGCGCAGGTGATAATAAACACCTATCCGAAGGAGATACAGCAGTCGCTGCGCGAGACCCACCCCACATGTATGAGCTCGGTTCCGCGCTTTTGGGAAAAGGTCTATGCGGGCGTGAAGGAGAAGATAGACAATGCCAATCCCGTACAGCGCAAGCTCTTTGTAAAGGCACTGGCAATAGGCCGCAGACACAACATAGAGTATCTAAGCCGCGGCAGGCGTCCGTCGCCGGTGCTCCGCATGAAGTATGAGATGATGAACCGGACGCTTTTCAGCCTTATAAGAAAGCAGCTCGGGCTTGAACATGCGAATATTTTCCCCACGGCGGGAGCCACGGTGTCGGCTGAGGTGGAGGAGTTCGTGCTGTCCGTCGGCATAAACATGATTGCCGGATACGGGCTGACTGAGAGCCTTGCCACGGTGTCGTGCGTCCATCTTGACAAGCCGCATGTCGTTGGTTCGGTGGGCAGGATTATTTCAGGTCTTGATATAAAGATAGGTGATAACGACGAGATAATGCTCAAGGGACCGACAATCACGAAGGGATACTACCGCAGGGAAGCGCTTAACAAAGAGGCTTTCGACGAGGAAGGCTACTTCCATACGGGCGACTCGGGATATATCAAGGACGGCGAGCTGTTCCTCAAGGACAGGATAAAGGACCTCCTCAAGACATCGAACGGCAAGTATATTGCCCCGCAGATGATAGAGTCGAAGATACTTGTGGACAAGTATGTGGAGCAGATAGCCGTGATAGCCGACGAGCGCAAGTTTGTTTCGGCACTCATCGTGCCCGACTACAGCCTGCTTGAAGAGTATGCACGGGAGTATGGCATAAAGTTCTCGACACGTCAGGATTTGTGTGACAACGTGCTGATAAACAAGATGATGGCAGAGCGCATAGAAACCCTTCAGCAGCAGTTGGCAAGCTATGAGAAGATAAAGAGGTTTACGTTGCTGCCCGGAGGGTTCAGCATGGAACGTGGAGAGATAACCAACACGCTGAAGATAAGGCGTGCCGTGCTTGCCAGGAACTATGCCGCGGAGATTGAGAAAATGTACGAAGAATAACAAACGGATATATGATTACGAGTGATCAGCTTAAAGATGTGATGGAGCGCGCCGATGCGCTGTACCGTTATCTGGATATAGACAGGAAGAAAATGGAGTTTGAAGAGGAAGAACTCCGTACTCAGGCACCCGACTTCTGGGATGATCCGCAGAGGGCGCAGGAGCAGATGAAGAAGGTGAAGGATATAAAGAGGTGGATTGACGGATATAAGGATGTGCGCACGTTTGCCGACGAGCTGCAGCTTGCCTTCGACTTCTATCATGACGACATGGTGACCGAGGAGGAAGTGGATGATGACTACGCAAAGGCGATAAAGGCAATCGAAAGCCTTGAACTGAAGAACATGCTGAGGCAGAAAGAAGACCCCATGGACTGTGTGCTGAAGATTAACAGCGGCGCAGGGGGCACCGAGAGTCAGGACTGGGCGCAGATGCTGATGCGCATGTACATGCGTTGGGCTGAGGCTAACGGGCACAAGGTCACGGTCAGCAACCTTCAGGAAGGCGACGAGGCAGGCATAAAGAGCGTGACAATGGAGATTGAGGGAGGCGAGTTTGCCTACGGATACCTTAAGAGCGAGAACGGTGTTCACCGTCTGGTGCGCGTCTCTCCGTTCAATGCACAGGGCAAGCGTATGACAAGTTTTGCCAGTGTCTTTGTCTCTCCGCTCGTCGATGACACCATAGAAGTATATGTAGACCCGTCCAAGGTGAGCTGGGACTTGTTCAGAAGCGGCGGTGCCGGCGGACAGAACGTCAACAAGGTGGAGACCGGTGTGCGTCTGCGCTATCAGTATACAGACCCCGACACGGGAGAGGAAGAGGAAATCCTGATTGAAAACACGGAAAGCCGCAAGCAGCTGGAGAACCGCAACAATGCCATGCGCCTGCTCAAGTCGCAGCTTTACGACCGTGCGATGAAGAAGCGTCTTGAGGCTCAGGCAAAGATAGAGGCAGGCAAGAAGAAGATAGAGTGGGGCAGCCAGATAAGGAGCTACGTGTTCGACGACCGCCGCGTAAAGGACCACCGCACCAATTTCCAGACGAGTGATGTGGACGGAGTGATGGACGGAAAGATTGACGGATTTATCAAGGCATACCTTATGGAATTCCCCGTTAACGACGAAGCGTGAGCACGGGCACCTGCACAGGGTGGGATAAGAGACGGAAAGAAACAGACAGGGCAGAACCCGGAGGGCGGGTGGTGACACCTCATCCGTGGTCTGCCATAAATATAAAAACAACCTTAAATTATATCAGAGCTTATGAACGACAAGAAAAAAGCACGCCGCGCACGCCGCGACGCACAACAGGAAAAACAGGCAAAAATGATTATCAACTGGATCTTCGGCATCTTGGTGCTCGCAGCATTCTTGTTTCTCATTGTCCAGATGATTGCCTGAGGCAGAATGAGCGGACTGGAGATAGAGCGCAAGTTTCTTGTGCACAAGCGTGACGGGGCATATAAGACGTTGGCCTATGCCTCTTCGCGCATAAAGCAGGGCTATATCTGCAGCGGCAGGGGGCGTACCGTCCGTGTGCGGATACGCGGCAATCAGGGTTTTATCACCATAAAGGGACCCTCCGGAAACGGCGGAATGACCCGCTACGAGTTTGAAAAGGAAATCACGCTTGATGAGGCGGAGCATCTCATGCAGCTGTGCGAGCCGGGCTTGATAGACAAGACACGCTATCTCGTGAAGAGCGGAAAGCATGTCTTCGAGATAGACGAGTTCTATGGAGACAACGAGGGGCTTGTCATTGCCGAGGTTGAGCTGGAGAGTGAGGACGAGCCGTACGAAAAGCCGGATTTTGTCGGTGAGGAAGTCACCGGCGACCGCCGTTTTTACAATTCGTATCTCCGGCAGATGCCTTTTGCCGTCTGGCGCGGTACGTTACCAGAAGAATACCGGTGACGGAAGCCAGCGTTGCGCCTATGCTGTTGGCTGCAAAGTCGAGCCAGTCGCCGCTCCGTCGCCCTCCCGTGCAGTATGCCTGAAGAAGTTCTATGACGCCGCTCATTACTACCGGTGCCAGCCATGCCATGCAGAAAAGCCGCATGGCATTTATTTTTTTATGACGTTTCAGATATTCAATCCATATCACGGTGCACGTCCCGCCGTACATGGCGATGTGTGTCCACTTGTCCATGAGCGGCACATTGTCGAGCTGTGTGTGCGGCGGAGTGATGAAGCACAACACCCATATAACCGCTATGAGTATGCATGAAAGCGGGTATTTTCTTATTAAATGATACAAATAATTCATCTTTAGTTGTTATTTTGATGCAAAAGTAGGATATTTTTTATACATTTGCAACCGTTTGGCAGAATTTAATAGACAGTCCGCCGGTGCCGGTGCATGTGTTGCCTGCGGCATCAGGAGCTGTATAAAACATATCAGGACATGATGCAATCAGAAAGAGCAAAGTTTGGAAGCAAGCTCGGTATAATACTTGCCACGGCAGGTTCGGCGGTTGGCTTGGGCAATATCTGGCGCTTTCCGTACATGACGGGAGAGAACGGCGGAGCGGCGTTCATACTCATATATATAATATGTGTGCTGTTTCTCGGCATGCCGTGCATGGTCAGCGAGTTTATAATAGGGCGCAACGCGGCGGCAAACACAGCCCGCTCATACCGCAAGCTGTCCGGCGGCACGCCGTGGATGGTGGTAGGCTATCTCGGTGTTCTCACCGGATTTCTCATTACCGGATACTATCTTGTCGTGTCGGGCTGGTGCCTTGAGTATATGTATGCATCGGTTGCGGGGCATCTGCACGGCGACCCCGGCTTCTTTAAGAACTACTTCGAGAACTTCGAGACCGACCCCCTGAAGCCTGTGATGTGGGCGTTGGCGTTTGTGGCAATAACCCATTTTGTGGTGGCGCGCGGCGTTCGGGGCGGCATAGAGAAGGCCTCCAAGATGCTTATGCCGGCACTTTTCATCCTGTTGCTTGTCATAGTGGTGTCGTCGTGCATGTTGCCCAGAGCCTCTGCCGGCATCTCTTTTCTTTTCAACCCCGATTTCTCGAAGGTGGACGGTGATGTCTTTCTCGGCGCACTGGGGCAGTCGTTCTATTCGCTCAGCATCGGCATGGGCTGTATATGCACCTACGCATCTTATTTCAGCAAGGACACCGACATGCCAAAGTCGGCTGTTCAGATAGGCGTGATAGACAGCATCGTTGCCGTTCTTGCCGGACTGATGATTTTCCCGGCGGCATTTTCCGTCGGAGTAAATCCCGACTCCGGTCCGTCTTTGCTTTTCATTACGCTTCCCAATGTGTTTCAGCAGGCGTTCGGCGGCGTTCCTGCCGTGGGCTATGTGGTGTCCCTCGCGTTCTATGCCCTGCTCTCTCTTGCAGCCCTCACATCGCTGATATCCCTGCATGAGGTGAGCACCGCGTTTCTTGAAGAGGAGCTTGGGACCACACGCCGGCGTGCGGCACTCATCGTCACGGTGGCATGCGGCATCATGGCAGCTTTCTGCTCGTTGTCGCTCGGCAAGTATGACTGCCTGCAACTGTTCGGCAAGCCTCTGTTCAGCATATTCGACTTTTTCACGGGACAGATACTCCTTCCTGCCGGCGGATTTCTCACATGCCTCTTTGTCGGCTGGTATCTGCCGCGCAAGATGGTTTACGATGAGTTTACAAACCGCGGCACGCTCCATTCCGCCGTGTTCGGTCTTTACATGTTCAGTGTAAGATATGTATGTCCGGTGTGCATCATATTGATATTTCTGCACCAGTTTGGTATAATCTGAAAAACAGTCTTTTAAATGTCACGTTCAGAACGAATAAATTTCGGCAGCCGTCTCGGCGTCGTTCTTGCCACGGCAGGTTCGGCTGTGGGATTGGGCAATGTGTGGCGCTTCCCGTTCATGACGGGACACAACGGCGGAGCCGCCTTCATCCTGATATATCTGGGCTGCATACTCCTTTTGGGCATTCCGGGCATGATAAGCGAGTTTATCGTCGGGCGCCATTCGGCATCCAACGCCGCCCGCTCATACCGCCGGCTTGCCAACGGCACGCCGTGGATGGTGATAGGCTATATGGGCGTGTTCACCTCCATGCTCATACTCGGGTTCTATGCGGTGGTGGCAGGCTGGTGCCTGCAATACCTTTTCGCGTCGCTTGCAGAGAAGCTGCAGGGCGATGCGGCGTTTGTTTCAAGATATTTCGCCGATTTCTCGTCAGATCCCGTCAAGCCTGCGCTGTGGGCGGTGGTGTTCGTCCTGATCACCCATGTTGTCGTTTCGCGCGGCATACGCGACGGCATCGAGAAGGCATCCAAGCTGCTCATGCCCCTGCTCTTTGTCCTTCTGGTGTTCATCGTGGTGGCATCGTGCATGCTTCCGGGAGCCGGCAAGGGCGTGGAATTTCTCTTCAAGCCCGATTTCTCAAAGCTCAATACCGGCGTGTTTCTCGAAGCCCTGGGGCAGGCTTTCTTCTCCCTCAGCCTCGGAACGGCATGTCTCTGCACGTATGCGTCTTACTTCGGGCGCAGGACAAACCTTGCGGGGGCTGCCGTGCAGATAGCCCTTATCGACACGCTGATAGCCATTCTTGCCGGACTGATGATATTTCCCGCGGCGTTTTCCGTGGGAGTGCATCCCGACTCGGGACCGTCGCTCATTTTCATAACCCTGCCCAACGTCTTCCGCGAGGCATTTATCGGTGTTCCTGCCGTGGGATACGTCGTCTCCGTGCTGTTCTATGCACTGATGTCTCTTGCCGCACTGACATCTACGATATCCATGCACGAGATTGGAACGGCGTTTTTCCATGAGGAGCTGAAGCTGTCGCGGCGCGGCGGTGCAGCCATAGTCACGGTGCTGTGCTGCGTAATGACGGTGTTGTGCTCGCTTTCTTTCGGAGCATGCCCCGGACTTTCCGTTGCCGGCAGGTCGCTCATGGACTGTTTCGACTACATCACGGCACAGGTGCTCATGCCGCTTGCCGCGTTTCTCACATGCCTCTTCGTGGGCTGGTATATACCCCGCAAGGTTGTTGCGGACGAGCTTTCAAACCATGGTTCTTACGACGCATGGTACACGGGGCTTTACCTCTATTCCGTCAGGATTGTGTGTCCGCTGGGCATACTTGCCATTTTCCTTCACCAGTTTGGTCTCATATAGCATTGTGGCAGGCTTATGGCGTGTATTACCGATAGACTGTTTTAATATTCCCAATGATTAAAAAACTGTTTTATATAAACAAGGCAGACCGCGCCGTTGCCATAATCCTGCTTTTCATAATGGCAGTCCTTGCCGCAGGCATTATGTTTACGGCGGGTCCCGCAGACGGTGATTTTGTCTCGTCGGCAGACACGTCGTCGGTTGGCATGCCTGCCGCAAAGACCGGCAGCAACCGCCGTGCGGCGGGATATTACGATGCCGGTGCTCCTTCAACAAGGCTTTTTGCGTTTGACCCCAATACAGCCGACAGCACGGCATTGCTCAGTCTGGGACTTCTGCCGTGGCAGGTGCGCAACATATACAAGTATCGGGCAAAGGGCGGCATTTACAGGCGGCCGTCTGACTTTGCACGCCTCTACGGGCTTACCGTGGGGCAGTATAGAAGGCTTGAGCCGTATATCCGCATCTCTCCCGACTATCTTCCGGCATCGTCCGCCATATCGGGCGGGGAGCATGAGGCGGCTGTGCGCGACACCGTGAAATATCCGGTAAAGATAAAAGACGGCGAATATATCGTCCTGAATACCGCCGACACGGCTATGCTGAAGAAGGTTCCGGGCATTGGCAGCGGATATGCCCGTGCCATCGTGAGCTATCGGGCGCGTCTCGGAGGCTTCTTCTCCGTAGACCAGCTACTTGAAATCGACGGCTTTCCCGAGTCCTCGCTCCGTTATTTTAAACTTGGAGATGCAGCGACGGAGAAGATTAATCTGAACAAACTTACGCTTAATCAGCTTCGCCGTCATCCATATATCAGCTATTTTCAGGCAAAGGCAATCGTCGATTACCGCAGGCTTCACGGCAATCTCAAGTCGCTCGACGACCTCCGTCTTAACCGCGACTTCCCTGCTGAAGCTATACGCCGCCTCAAGCCCTACGTGGTTTTCTGACGATGTCTTGTGGTATTTATGTCGGTATGAGTTTTTTTGAACGCCCTCACACGTATGCCTCGTTCAGCGAAAATATACATTATATTAACGTGAGTCCGGCGAATTTATCTTACCTGTTATATCCCAAACCACCCCTGCCCATCCTTTGAAAAAGGGAGGGGACGCAGCGCAGGCATTGTATTCAGACATTTGTCCTTTAACCTCTTCTAACTTCCCATAACTTCTTTAACATCCTAATACTTTACTCCTTGCTCCCTTATTCCGCGTCCCCTCCTTTTTCAAAGGAGGGGCAGGGGTGGTTTGTATTCTTCGTAGAACTCACATTAAAACATGTAACTCTAACCCGTTGATAATCACCATGTTACCTTTTGTCTTTCAAAAGGTGCCCTTTCAGCCTCCCAAAGATGGCATATCAGCCTCCAATATGCGGCATATCAGCCACCGGAACGCCGCATGCTGTCTTTTGGGAGTATCCGTGGCTTAATCCCGTGCCCTCCGCAGCATGATTTTGCATGCTTGCTTCCGTCATAATCCTCCTCCCTCTCCCTCCTCCCCGCTCACGTTCCCCCG
>ERZ778515.437-NODE-437-length-36083-cov-5.300322_pt1 | contig 36083 bp, 29 predicted proteins | sample MGYA00510343_ERZ778515 | MGnify/ENA primary metagenome ERZ778515 (study PRJEB29527, sample SAMN07138965) | mouse gut metagenome | material: feces | host: mouse | place: China:Nanjing | collected 2016-01-25 ...
ACTTGTTACAGACTTTGAACGAGAGTATGACGAGATTGACTGTTGGTTCCGTCAAACTCGCGACGGTAATTATCCGGTGCGGCAACAGGCACTGAAGATTGCAGAACAAGGCCGTAAGATTGTGGCACTGGACCAACAGTTGCTGGATGTATGGCGTAAGTTGAATCATGCAGTGGCTTATAACGAACAACACATACCGCTTTGGGAAGTTGAAGTGGCAGAGGTTAAAGCTGAGATAGAGAAAGAACGCGGCCGGGAGAAAGAACTTACGGCAGAATACGACAAAGGAAAAGATTCGCTCAATCAAGAACTGGGAGCCAAGAAGAGCAAACTGAAGGATATTGCCCAAGCAAGAAAAGATTTTGATGCAATCGGTATAAATGATAAGCTCTCCCTTGCCGGTCGCGAGGTGTCTATCAGGCAAGAAACGGCTGACAAGCAAACTCTGTTGAATGATTTATTGAAAACCCATGCTTCGATAGAAGAAAAATACAACATCGCAAGGGGTAAATTGGAGAATGCACGTCTGGCATTTGAAAACGCACAGAAAAAGGATTACTATGAGATGCAAGCCGGACTGCAACAAGAACGTAAAATATTAGAGGATGAACGTACCAAGAACAAAAATCTAGTTATAGATGCCTTCAATGACCGGCGACACGAATCTGACGAACGTTTGCAAATGCTACTGGAGGAGCAACATAAGGCCGACAGCGCTCTAAAGGAACTTCGTCAATGGCATCCTATGGCTGATGAAATAAAGCAGGTGGACGAACATCTTCTACAGTTGAGCTTGAAAGAGAAGGAGAATGCTGCACAGCAGAAATCTGTAAAAAGTCAGATAGGTCAAATCACAGCCGAATATGAAATGAAGGAGGCGGAAATAAAGCAAACATCTCAACGTGAGCAGGAACGTCTTGAGGTTGACCGTACTCGATTCCGTGGTCAAATAGAGAAAATAGAAGATCTGCTTGCTCATTTAGACGGTTCTCTTTACCATTGGCTTTGCGAGAACACGGAAGGCTGGGAAAACACGATTGGCAAAGTGATTGACGAAGAACGTATTTTGTATGCACAAGGACTTGAACCCCAACTGGACAGGGAGTCCGGCAACATGTTTGGTGTGAAGGTGAATTTGGACAATATCACTTCCGTACATCGCACACCAGACGATTATAGACAGGAAAAGAAAAACTTGGAGGAACAAGTGCAACAGATTAACCGTCGACTCGTACAAATACCAATTACCCTGCAAGAAGAAATGTCGAAACTTGCGAAGAAATACACGTCATTGCTTAACCCTCTTCGTCAAGAGGCGACATTGTTGAGGGTGGAAGAAGAACAAATACCTGCCAAACGGCAGAATCTGCAAAACCAACGGCATAAGCTGGAGATGGAAGAGTTGGAGAAAATTGCTCAAGAAAAAGAGATTCGCGGACGTTCCTTCAATGAAGCGTTGCTGAAAGTGCAAGCGGAAAAAGATTCCCGTGACAAGAACGAAGCCAAAAACAGGAAAGACCTGAAAGAACTTGACGCATCATTCAACAAAGCTTCAAAGGAACTTGACGAAAAACTGCGTATTTTCAAGAAATCACAAAGGGAAGAAGCAGCAATACGTAACCAAGAGTTTGCGGCACAAAAGAAGCAACTCGATGAACAGCAAAATGCTGAACTGTCCGGCAAAGGCGTTGACATGAACCTGCTCCAACAATATCGTAAAGATTTAGAGGAACAGAATAAGCTCTTGGCAGAGATTGAAGCTAATCGCCAAATTGTTATCAGATATCGCGTTGCCGAACAAAATCTGTTTGCCAAGGAGCCGGAAATCAAGAAAGCCATTAAGGATATTGAGCAGCAACTCGCAATGGTGCGTCAGCGTTATGAAGACAAACGGATGCGCATCGAAAAGAAATGCAAAGAGCAGGAAGAGCGTCAGAAGGGCATCCTTAAAGAACTGATGCACGGAAAAGAAGGATTGAATCTCTATCATCAGATGGTAGAGAACGAGCATTTGGTGCCAGACGCTTTCCTTTCTGATGGCAAGATGATAGAAACGCAACTAGATTGCCAGCAGCTCCTGAGTCAACTTCGAGGTACTGTCAACCAAAAACGTGAAGCAATAGACAAACTAAAAGATGTGGTAGTCAGCTTCAATCGTAACTTCAAACCTCAGAACGCTTTCCATTTCAGCACGATGCCGGTAACGGACAATGACTATCTACAGATTGCCATTGATTTGCAGGAATTCATGGACAATAATAAAATTGAGGAATTCCGTAGGCGCACCAGTGACCACTATAAAGACATCTTAGGACGTATCTCAATGGAAATAGGTTCATTGATGAAACGCAGGTCGGACGTTGACAGAGTAATACAAGACATCAATCGTGATTTCGTGGAAAAGAATTTTGCAGGAGTTATCAAGAGCATTGAACTAAGAGCGAATGAATCGTCAGACAAACTCATGCAGCTACTTATGTCAATTCATGATTATACCGTGGATAACGCCCTTTCTATTGGCGAACTTAATCTTTTCTCGAGTAACAATCGCGATGAAGTGAACCGCAAAGTAGTGGATTATCTGAAGAGCCTGGCCCACCAGTTGCAGAACGAGCCCAATCGCCCAACAGTATCATTGGGCGATGCTTTCCGTTTACAGTTTCGGGTGAAGGAGAACGACAATGATACGAACTGGGTTGAGCGTATCAATAATGTAGGATCGGATGGTACGGATATTCTTGTGAAAGCAATGGTCAATATTATGCTTATCAATGTCTTTAAGAAAAAGGCTGCACGAAAGAGTGGTGATTTTATTGTGCATTGCATGATGGATGAGATAGGACGCCTGCATCCGAACAATATCAAAGGTATTTTGCAGTTTGCCAATTCGCGTAATATTTATCTCATCAACAGTTCACCAACGTCCTATAATCCTTACGACTATCGTTACACCTATCTTTTGAGCAAGCATGGTGTAAGAACGAGGATCGACAAATTGCTGAAACGAACAAAATAGTTGGGTGGTATGGCAGTAAGTACATCGATGCAAGCATTGATAAAGGGTGAACAAGTCTCGGGCTCAAAGCTAAATGGTAAATTACGCGACGAGCTGTTGGCAGAGGGCTTGTTGCTGGTCGTGTTCCATGGGTCAAGACAATCATTTCGTGCCCGTGATGTGGAAGCCCTGAAAAGGTTTCTTACAGATAAGGATGAAAAGTATCGTCTTCTTGAAGTAGATGCTTCAGACTCCCGTGCATCTATGGCTACGAAAACAGGAAATTCCAAACTTGTGATGGTTCGTTCTTGTCCGGGATTTCCTGTAAATAGTTATGAACCGATTGAATGTCGTCTTAATGGCTATCCATTTATGATAAATCCACAGGAAGGAAGCTTCCTGTTTGTCACAGACTGGAAGACGTTTATTATTCCGGAGGACGTAATAGTAATCGGAATTGAGAATATGGAGAATTTTAGAATGATTCGTTGGCAAAAAGCGTTCTTTGAGAAATATCCTCAATCACACGAGTTTTCAAATAGAGTTCTCTTTGTGTCCCGATATCCACAATCAACAGACCTTAGACGATGGCTATGTTCTATTCCCAATCATTATCTTCATTTCGGTGATTTTGATTTGGCGGGAATACATATCTTTCTTTCTGAATTTCAACAGTATTTAGGCAAGGAACGTTCTTCCTATTTAATCCCCGACGATATTGAATCTCGCCTGAAATCAGGATCAAAGAAAAGATATGACGAGCAGTATTGCCGATTCAGGGATATTCAGTCGGATGCTTACGAATTACAGCAACTAATAAACATCATTCACCGTGAGCGAAAAGCGTATGACCAAGAAGGTTACATTCAGTATAATCCACTTGGAAAATAAGTTTTTGAATCCTCATGATTCAATATAGATAATACAACATTTAATTACATGGATTATGGCAAAGCAGATATTGGCAGGAGTCAAAGAGCAGAGTTTGAACGAGGTGGCCCACTACCTTATGATATACATTCCGTTTGATGAGGACATGTGCAGTTATACTGATGCGTGGCTTGGCGAGTTGTATAAGAACAGCTACCCTTTAGTTTCTAAAGGAATGTGGTCGGCGGTGATAAATCTGAAAACTCACAAACTTTTGAATTGGAAGCCGGAATACGGAAGCCTATACTTCCAAGCAAAGGTGTGTGATAGCGGAACATACTTCCTGCTTGACAAAGACAAACAGGTGATATGCAAAATCGCTGGTTATGTGCCTAACGGACTGATACCGGAGGCCGATGATTGTGGGGATTATATCCGGCTTAGAATCAATCATGATGGGCTGATAGAGAACTGGCTGGAGAAAGCAGACTTTTCTGAATTTACTGATGGTGCTGAGATTGTCAATAGCATAGACATAGATATTGAAGAAGAACCGATACTTGATACCAAATTAGAGTTCACTTACAGCCAGCTGATGTCCAAGCTGCTTCGCCTTCCTAAATTCTTGCAGATGGAAATCGGAAAGGCGCTGGTTGCGAATGCATCCGAAGGATTTGAAGACGAAGATGATGAATGTTAGTGGAATGTAATAGCTGAGTTGTCTACAATATGAAACGGTATTTATTGAAAGAAAAATCGTAATTTATGAAACAGACACCTTTTATAAACATATTGACTTACAAATTACCTAGTAATGTCACTCACCCCATCTATCTTGAATACAATAGCAGAAGGAGGGAACTCGACCGGATATGGGCTAATCCTGAGAATAATTATCAGATGCTTCAAGATTATATCTCCACGATTGAGGCATTATTGGCAATCAGTATATTCTACAGACATGTGATGGGGCATATGCTGGGTGCTGTCTCTTTCTGTAAGTCTGTCACCCAGAAACTCGGCATGAAGAAAGAATGTGCAATCAAAGTCGGGGGAACGGTACTTGACAGTGAACAACAAAGATATCTTCTTTCCGCAAAAATCACATTTGAACAGATTCAGGAAAGGTATCAGTTGACACCGGGATTCTTTGAGTACTCCGAGACTATTCAGTTTTTGAGAAATTGCAAAGAATTGTTTTATCAGAAGGAATATGAAGAAGACTACCCCTTTTAAAGCACCGTCAGACTTTGAAAAGGAACTGACTGATTTTTCAAACAGATATAGGGTATTGCTTGCAGAGCATTCTAAAAGAATAAGTGACTATTTTGAGATGACTTGTTATAATCTTGTCATCCGATACTATGAGAAGAAAGGTTATGAGTTGGAAGTACAGAACTTGCAGGCGGGAAAATTCAAATTCAAGTGTAGCCCAACAGGACTGCTAAAGAACTTTTCGTATTTCAAAGCCACTAAAAAAGGTGATCATGGTATTGATGAAGTTGTTTATATTTTTCACAACGCCACAGCGCAGTCCGCGTTTGACAAAAAGGTATTTACAACTCCTGATATTGTAGTTGCAGACACCAACATTTCTGCGGAAACGACGGACTATTATATTACAAAGAAAACGCTGTCATATATTCCTAAAGAGAACCTTGTCACTTTTTGCGAAGCGAAACATTTGACACCTTTCCCTGAATTGATGGTGAATTTTATTGGGACTGTTCATGAATTGAAACCAGACTGTGTAGATGATTCTGAGGAACACCCTGTTTCTGAACATTTAGCCCCTTCCCTTATGATGTCTGGAACATTTGGTAGATCAACAAGAAGAATACAGAAATCTTTTGAAAATAGGTATTACGTGAACTTTTTCGATAATCTCTTTGAAGATATTTCTGTTAGATTGTTTTTATCTAAGTATGGTCTCGATCAGATTGCCACTTTGGGCAAAAAGTGTGACAAGGCTCCGCTGTTAAAAGATTCATAGGCATAACAGTGCCTATCTATCGTTTGTTTTAGAGCCTCATAGTGTTATCTGTAACGAATGAGGCTCTATCTCTAGAAATTCAGTTGTTCATGTTTCCTGAACAGCGAATATGCTAATCGTTGCCAAACAATCCCTTATCTTTCCAAATCTGGATTTCTTTGTCAAAATCAGAAAGATACTCTTTGTCTTGAATCAAGCGAAATTTGTCGTATTCTGCATACGCTCTTTCTTTCGCCCGTTCAGCTGAAATTGTACCAGCACCATTCAATTTATCATACTCATATAGCGTCAAGAAGTCATCTAGCTGCTTCTTCCAATCCGCCATCGTAGTAATAATCTGACGCTCCGCACGAAGTTCTGCCACATCAAGGAATGCGGTTGATAGACGATTTAAGGCTGAGACTTCCTTATCTGATAGGTAGTTCTTGGCAACTATTGTATCAGACTTTTTAACTCTGCCATCAGGTGCGTTCTTCCATGTAGTTAAACCCATATGCGGCATTTCGGCATCTGCTCTTGAATATATGATTTCTGCGGCTGTTTGATGAGTAACAGCCCAATGCATCATATTCTGTACCATCTTGAAGAATGACTGGGTAGTTTCTGATTTAGGGTCATAATCAGCACTACATTCGGCATACACATCAGTGATTTTTTGATAATATCGGCGTTCTGAAGCTCGTATCTCACGGATGCGCTCCAACAAGTCATCAAAATAGTCTTTGCCAAAATGTTTGCCCTGCTTCAATCGTTCATCATCTAATACAAAGCCTTTCACAATCATTTCTTTCAGGACTGATGTTGCCCAAATCCGGAATTGGGTGGCTTGGTAACTGTTTACACGATAACCAACGGCTATGATTGCATCCAAATTATAGAACATCGGTGTGCGCTCCACGTCTCGATCTCCTTCCGATTGAACTATCCCAAATTTTCGGATAGTTGCTTCTTTGGTTAGTTCACCCGATTCGTAAATCTGCCCAAGATGATAGTTAATAGTTCGTACATCCACCCCGAACAAATCTGCCATACGTTTTTGAGACATCCAGAAAGTTTCGCTATTGAAGATAACTTCAATACGTGTTTCTCCTTGCTTTGTCTTATACAACAAAATGTTGGAAGATAGACTATTATTGATTAACTCGGTTGCTGGTGTTTCCTGTTTGAAATACTCCCTTGCCATCTGCACTTGCGGTTTCTTGCTATCGGAATTTTCCGCAATTATCAGACAAGCCATGCGAGACAGATGGATATTCTCCACTTTACGAAATGCGCCAGAACCCAGCTTAACCATTTCAACCATAAGGTTAAAATGTTCTGCCGTATCAAGTCCCTTATTATTGGCTATCGAAATAGCTTTATTTATTATGCGGGTAAACTTCTGATACGTACTATAGCCTAATGCTGTGCATAAATCACGAGAAGGCCAATACTCTTGTCCGTCTTTATTGAGTCTCTTTATTTGCTCAAAGTTTGATTGTAGAGGTGGTATGTTATTATTTTCCATTGTCTTGGTATATTTCAGAACGTTACCTTATTAGCTATTTTATAGCACAACATGAAATTTATTCAACTTCATTATCTTCATCATTCGGCATCACGGATTTGACGAATTCTATGAATTGTTTGTTTGTACTTTGTTTTACAATATTTTTTAGGCTGTTCATTAATTCATAAGCATCATCGCCTGCTTTATGTATTAAACCGATATAAAAATCCTTGTTTTGCAAAATCAATGATTGACATGTAGTGTCCGTAATTACCGGTTTCACAATTTTATCAAGGACATCTCCTGCTCTGTCACTCAAATTTCCATGTAATCTGAACCAAGATTCAAAAAAATGGAATTTGTTAGAATTAATTGATCTTTTACCATTGCAAAATTCATTTCTTATATCCGTTATTGTAGACTTAACTTTTCGATAATCTATCATTTCTATAATCTTCTTAAAGAGGTTTGGCATCTGATTTGTCGTCTGATTTCCTGAGGAAATATCGACTAAAATCATTTTGGCAAATTCTGTCAAATTCTCTGGCAAAGAACCGATTTTGCTCAACAGATAATCTGTTGCAACAAGCCAATAGTCAGAAGAATAGTTTGCCCTCTGTGAGTACAGTGTATTAGCACTGATTTCAGATAAGGTTTCAATGGCTATTTTATTGATATGCTCGGTTAGTGGATTATCTATCTGAGTTGTTAAACTGTAAAAAGATGCATTTGGAATCACCTTCTTAATATCGTTTTTACTAATATCTTCATCTAAATCAATGTTCCATTCAGCTAAATGCTCTATCATTGCATCATCTGTTACATGAATTCTATTTTTGATGTTTTCATACTGAGGTAGTACTTCGGAAAGTGATAAACGCTCCCCTAATTTATTATTAACCATGTATTGTAATACGTCATTTAACAATGGAATATTCCATCCGACACTATTGATTAGCATCTTGCCATGATTTGCATAAAAATCCATGATTTCTGCAATATCTTTTATATTCTCTCCATGAATTAAAGAGATTGAACGACCAAGTGATAATTGCATAGCTACTAAATCGCAATATCCCGATTCTTGGATTTTACTATCATCGGTTTCCAACTCTGAATGCAGTTGATTTATGTAGTTTGGATCTAGCTTTGTAGACAAAGGTCGTTCTTCGTCTGGTGCCAATAAACGATATGTCGCAAAGATACTGCCAACATTGTTTTTATTTACCTTTTTCTCGTTGATACAGTTCTTAATTGTTTGCAATAGTGTCGTAAATGCATAAGTTGAATCGTTTTTGAGTGTTTTTACAACATCTTTATATTCGAATTTATCTGGAAGATAAGTGGATAGATAAGCGTCAAGGCTCTCTGGATTTGTTTTTACTTGATAATACTCATAAGCTTTTTCTGGGGCGTTGTCTGTATCATTTATAGCTTGAATGAACCCTATAAATGTTTTAGCATCAACTTCTTTAGGCTCAATTATTGACACAAAATCACATGGCACCCCATTCTGCTTAATGAATTGTTCTATTTCGTGTAATGCCTTAAAATAGTTACCACCATTAAAATCCTTGAATCGAACTATCTTCTTGTATAGTTGATTAATAATGTTGTTTTGATTCGATGCATCTAAATGTAATAGCAATTTTTGATATTCAACGGGGAATAGTTGTTCCTCAAGCGTATCTTTTAATTTCCTTTGTGCAATTAGTTGCCATATATGTAAGATATTGTCATTCTTCCGAGTTAATGTATGAAGGCAATGTATTATCTTATTAATTAATGTATCATCCATACCTTTTACGACCTCGTCCAACACAATATCAAATAATCTATTGGATTCGGCATACTGGTTTATGTCATGGTCTTCTTCTCCGTTGATACAACCTTCAATATACTTTGTTAATGGAATTTGTCGAGCGTGTTCAACATCCACACCATATACTAAAGCAGAAATCTCACGTTGAGTTCGTACATCATTATTGATTATTGTTTGAATACCATTTAAGTACTCTCCTGATAAAATCTTTTCGACAGGATTAGACAGAATTTCAGCCTTTTTTAGACAGAATAAAGCGATGTTGATTATCGAAATATCATTGCCCCATTCTTGGCAAAGTGCAACTATTTCATTAATAAATGAGATTATTTCTCTGACATTGGCATTGGGATAGACCAATCTGAAAACTCTATTTATAGTCTCACTTGATTCGTTTTCTACTCCAAACGCTTCGATGAACAATTTGTTAAATACATTTCGATAATCTGTAATAACAGGAGGAGCAACCCGATAAACGACAGGGAAGGTTTTGTTAATAAAGTACCTTGTTAACTGCTTAGTTTGCTCCTCTGATTCATTGCCAAATGCGCATGCTAAATGAGTTTCATCAAAAGGAATAACTGCCCAAATATTTTCAAAGCCACTATCTGCAAAGAACGTATGGATAGAAGACCATAATTCCTTTACTTTTTCAGCCGGAAGACGATCCATATTATCAAAAACAAGAACCAATTTATGCTTGTTTTTAATGAAATCGGAAATATCTTGCATCCATGCTTTAAATTCATAGACAGTCGGTTCATCTTCGCTTAGAGTTTCATAACATACGTCGTTTTCAACTTTATCTTGATAAATTGCTAATAAATAACTTAACCCATACTTATGATTTTTGTGATATGCTACCCACCAAATGATTAATGCACTAAGAACTGGTAATGATGCAATTATAATAGATAATACAGAGAACAACCATGTTGTATTAACTGGCTTTATGGCATATGCAATAAATGTAAAAATAGGAGTTAAAATTGCAACTAAAAAAGCAGCAACCATACCATTACTGATGAGAGGATACTTTTCTGTTACTGTCTCAGTTTTACGAGCCAGTAAGTATTTAAGTTTCTCTGACCATGTTACAGATTTCTTTCCTCCACCTTTAATTGTTATGGCTGTATTACCAGACAAAATTTTATCGTCAATGAGTTTGCATGTTAATAATTCCAATATAGATCGACGTTGTAAATCTTCTTGGTGCCCCCATGCGTCATATTCAAAAAAGTAGTATCCGTCCGCTAATTCTTTTTCTAACATTTTTACGACATTGGACTTTCCTGATCCCCATACACCTTCAATACCAATAATTCGAGGCAATGCGCCTTCTTCGTTCAGAGTATCATTTTGACGGAAATGACGTGCAATAGTCTTTGCCAGCCTTTCTTGTGAACAACCATCAAATTTATCTATGCCGCAGGGCTTATTCTGAATAAATTGCGGATATTGTTTTGTCTGATTCTGATTACTCATATTTTCTTGTTTTTATAAAATCTATATTTACGCTGCAATCACCTGGCTGATAAGTTTCACATAGTCAATCAATGATTTAGGACTATCCCGGAAGATGGTGGTGAATCTATTGAAAGGCGGTTGCTGCAATACGACGGTGGCAATATCGCCATTCTCGCACACATAGCGGATGAGCGTGCGTAGGTATTCTTCCTGCATACGGGTCAGTTCCGCACCATGAATCAATGTCCTGTATTTTTCCAGTGCAATATCCTGCTCTATACCAATGATTGAACGGATAAAGGCAGCAACATTGTGCTGATAGGGCTTTGTCCTGGTCTGTGCATCAAACTCTTCTTTAGATCCCAATTCTTCCCAGAAAATCTGTTCCAATCGGGCAATGTCCAGTTCGGACAACGGTTCAAGGTGATATATCTTCTGTAAAGTGTCATCGTCTGACAGATGCTCTTTGAGGTAGTCTTCCACCCTGCGGCGATAGGTGCGGATAGGGGTTACGTTGACTCCTGAATTGTCTTCTTCAAATGTGTCCGTTACATTGATGGTAAATGTTTGCCCTGCCGTTCCGCCATCCAAATATTGGATAAGCTCACGAAGTTCCAGCCTGATGCGTTCGAGTGAGTTAAGACTTTTCGATTCCCAGAAATGAGTAGATAGCACCTCGTTCAGCACATCCATCTTAGCCATCACTTGCGGAATAGAGGCTTTTTTCTCTTTGAGATAACTGGCTATGTCCATTATTTTCCGCTCTGACGATGTGGAATTGACCGTTTCATCTACTAACGCAAGTTGAGATTTTAGCACAAGGGCATCAAATTTTAGAGCAGAAGAGTCTGTCGTTGTATTTTTGAATAAAGGTGAGATATTACCTTTCATTGCCATCACATCGCCAAGAGTTAAACAAGCCATAGCTTCCGGTGTGGCGTATGTCTCTACGGCTCTCTGTTGAAGGCGCACATCTATTCGATTCCTATTTAGGTCGGCTATCTGCTTGTGTAAGATATTTGCAAGGTTGTCATGAAAAGCCTTTGATACCTCCTTGCTTTGATATGCTCCATCCTGCAAGGCGAATTTAATATCTGTGCGAAGATTAAAAAGCATACTTACAATGGACTGCGATTTTGTGGGTTTGGCTCCTTCGGGATTCATCTCAAAATACTCAAAATTTCGGTAGAAATCGAATATCAGAAACTCTTCTTTATTCCTACCTTCGCCAAACAAATTTTCACACAGACGTGTGCCTCTGCCTATCATTTGCCAGAACTTTATCTTGGAGTGGATAGGTTTGAAGAAAACCAAGTTTACGATTTCAGGCACATCAATGCCCGTGTCGAGCATATCTACAGATACGGCAATTTGTGGTTGCTTTTCTGCATCGGCAAACTTATCAATTAGGTCGGATGAATATTTCTCGTAATTATCAATTACTCGGCAGAAGTCCGCTCCCAAGTCGGGGTAAAGTGCGTTAAACCGCTCGGCTATAAAGACGGCGTGCTTGTGGTTATAGGCGAAAATGATGGTTTTGCCTATCATCGTGTCGTCTTTCACCCGAATGCCTTCATTCATCAGCCTGTTCAGCACATGGTCAACTGTGTCTTGATTGAAGATGTATTTGAAAATTTCTGTGGCGTTGATGATGCGGCTATAGGGATCGTCCGGTTCCAGTCCGGCTTTCATCTTCTCATACTCGAAAATCTCTTCCAACTGCTTCCGTTCTTCCGGCGTGAGTTGGTCGGGATTGATTCCTTCAGTGAGAATCTTTGAGTTGTCTTTTATCGCCTTAAATGGGTTCAGATAGCCGTCGGCCACCGCTTCGTCATACTCATAACTATCAGTCGGCTCTCCTTGTTCCATGCCAAAGAGGTCGTAGGTGGAACGGTCTACTTCATCGCGTGGGGTTGCTGTCAATCCCAAAAGGAGTCCATCGAAGTACTCAAAGATGGCTCCATACTTGCCGAACACGCTACGGTGAGCTTCGTCAATGATAATCAAGTCAAATCTGCCCAGTGAGAATGTCTTGGTGTCCTTGTCCAAATGGCCTATCATCGTTTGATAGGTGGAGAACAGGATGCGTGCCGATATGTCCACATCGCTGTCGCGTAGGGAACTGACCGTCATATCGGGTAACAACTTGGTGTAGTTCTTTTTCGCCTGATTGACCAACTCGATGCGATCGGCAAGGAATAGTACATTCTTTACCCAATTATTCCGTACCAACACATCCACGAGTGAGATACTCACACGTGTCTTTCCCGTACCTGTCGCCATTACTAACAGGGCGCGGCGGTGCTTGTTGTTGTAATGCTTGCAGACCGATTCAATCACCCGCTTCTGATAGTTGCGATTAGTTATCTTGTCCGAAATCTGCAAATCGGTGATGTCACCCCGTCCACGTTGGGTAATCATCCTACGTAACTCATCAATGGTATGGAATCCCATTACTTTTCGCGACGGATAGCCGAGACCGTCTATGATATTGGTCTCAAAACCGTTTGTGTAATATATTACCGGGCGAGGACAGGCATAGCGCGCGGCAAGACAATCGGCGTACAATTCCGCCTGATGGCGGCCTACGGCGGCATCCACACTGGTGCGCTTTGCCTCCACTACAGCCAGCGGCGTTCCGTCTGCATCAAACAGTACGTAGTCGGCATATCCCACACCGCTTTCATTGGGCATACCCTGTACTTCAATCTCGATTCCGGCTTGGCGAGGGATAATTTCACCCTCATGCTCCGATACTTTCCACCCTGCTTCATGAAGCAACAAGTCGATGTAAAGTTTACGGGTCTCAGCTTCCGACAGGTCGTTTACAACAGGCTGCGCCTCTACCGTCGTGGGCTGTGCATCGCTGCTTTCTTCCACCGCTTGCGCCACAGTGTCAGCCGCCTGCGTGGTGACGGCTTGTGTTTGACCCGTTGGAGAAACAACTGCAAGATTTCCGGGCTGGAGTGATTGAGGTATCAGTTCCTTGTCAAAATCCGGCAAGGTATCAATAACTTGCCATGCCAACAAAATGGAACCGATGATATAATAGAGGTTAAGCGTAGCAAAGAAAGACTCTCTGCGGCCCACAAATCCATCATCGGCATGGGCGGCATTGTTTCCGATTTTGCGGACATAGTGAATACGCTTCATCAAGTCTTCGCTGTCTATGAAACCGGTGAAACGCTCATCGGTGGTTAGCGAAAGTAACGATGCGCGTTCTCCGATTTGCCATCCTTTCAGGCGGTAAACGGTCTTGACCATGGTTTCCAACGCAAGACGTGCATTCTGAGCGGAGATTATGGGATTCACTACTTGGAAATCTTCCGCTGTCGAACAGTACTTATAGACCGTGTTCAATCCGCTTATATCTTTTATGATGTCAAAGTTCCTCATACCTCAATCATTTAATAAATTTCCAATAACCGTCTTTGTCAGAGCCGATGCGCTGAATGATTGTTCCATTCAGTTTCTTGATGTGTCGGGCAACGGTAGCACGGCCAATGTGCAACGCCTGTGCATATTCATCGTATGTATATTTCGGGTATTCTTTGATGACGGCAATAAGTCGGGATGTTGTATCGATTGGCTTTACAGTATCGTTTACAGTATCACTTACAGTGTCATCGGCAGTTTGATGATACTGTAAAATGCGACTCTCCAAGTTTGCGATATGTTGTTCCATCATTACATTTTGAATAATGATACTGTCATCCTGCTCACGGCTGTCAACCAACGCCTGTATGTATGTGCTCTTTTCATCTTTTGTCACTATGGAGGGAATAAGTCCCAACTGACGCTGTATCATATTCATCAGTAGGCGTGTGGTGCGACCGTTGCCGTCCACCCACGGATGAATGGTGACCAAGCGGAAATGGGCTTCAAAACTCAGACGATAACAGGCGGCCATGTCGTTTTTGTCAACGGATGACAATGCTTCGTTCAGCCACTCACAAAACTCAGCTGTTGCTTTAGGAACTTTTTGAAAAGCCAAATAGCTCTTTCCTCCGATACCGGCGCTCACATTGCAACGGCGCAACTCGCCTTTGGAGGAATCGAATGTACCGCCTAATGTGGAGTATTCCGAACCGGTGCGCCGCATGACCTTGGCAGACAACTCACACAAGAATGCAACCGTGTAAGGCCGGGCAGATTTTACCCATTCAAATCCAAAGAGATAGGCATTCTTCAAGTCCACATTCATCATCTGCTCCGTGAGGCTTCTTCCCTTGGCGGCAATTCCTTCATCAAACAGCAGTTGGTTTTCCACCTCGGTAACGGTAGAACCCTCAATGGCTGTGGAGTGCGTGATAAGCGAATAGAGGTAGAATTTGTCATAATCTACCTGTTGCTCAATACCTGAACCGGTGTATCGGTGGATGGTATCTTTCAATTTTTTATCTATCTCTTTCATTGTGTTATCGTTTTTTTAGGAGAAATAATACTGCATTCGTTCTGCCATTAGGGTTTCAGCATCTTTCAGTTGAAAGCGTATCAGTTCTTTTTGCCGTTCAATGGCTTCGATTCGATGAGCGAATAGTTGTTGTAAAGATGGAGCTGGTACTGGTAATTTGATTGATGACATTACTGACTTACTTAAAATATGTTTCATACCAGTGGATGATGTTTCCATAAATATCTTTTGAGCACATTTAATCAACCAATATGAAAACAAATAATTATGCTGAGGATTGCATTCAATTGCATTAATTTGTTGGTTAAACGCAACCTTGCGATTGGTAATACAGCATTTACCAATAGAACTTAGACTTCCAGCTATGCAGCAGACTAAAATACTATTTTTTTCTACAATACGTCCCTTCAAACTTCCTTCCTCTGATAAGTATTCAGAAGCTACAGTCGGATATAGGTCATTGTTTTGGATGTTATCAGTTTTAATCCATTCAATATAATCTGAATTATAATATTCTTCGACCGATTTAGATGGAGTATTCCCTGTAACTATTTTGCCAAAAGAAGCAATACTATGTAGCTCCCATCCTTTCGGATTACTTACAGGGTCTCCGAACATATCCAGAAAAATGGATTGTGCCAGTGCATCCAAGTCCTCCAATTGCGCTTTGTAGCCGTCAATCATCGTTTGGGTGGCATCTAATTCGGAAGCAATTGCCTGCTGTTCGGACAGAGGAGGCAATGACATTTCTTTTTGAGAAATGGTTTTCTTATTGATAGTAAGCCCCTTTACAGCACGATTCCCCTTCCACTTAATCGCAGACAAAGCATAACACAAAAAAGAATTATCAATTTGAACTTCTTTCTTTGGATAAAACGCCATTATTGCCTCATTAGTTGTTAAAGGGACATTGGTTATACAAGTCTTGCCAATCGTTAACTTAAAACTCATAATTACAATACCCGCAGGGATGATAGGAATATTGCATTGTATAATTGTAGCAAAAGGTAACATCTCTTTGGTGGAAGAGATGTATTTTATGCCATTCATATCAGAAATACTAACCCATGGTGTATTTCCATTTTCCCATAGTTCTGGTGATTTGCGTGATGGGGTTTTCCCCATTTGTAAATCAAATAAAGAACTTATAGGCTTCGTCATCCACTTAGTCTTATCTACCTTCATCCCTCTCACGAATTTAGCAGTTTCTTAAACTCGGCAAAGGCTGTATCAATAGTTTTTTGCCGTTCCTCCATACGAGCTATAATCACCTCGGGCGCATCATAGACTACTGCTTCACGCTCCACTTCGTGATAACGCTTATAACTGAGATCGTAGCCGTTTTCACGTATTTCATCGGCAGTGACAAAGAACGATTGTTCCTTGCGGCTTCGGTCGGCTTCCGCTTCGAGATTATGGAAACGGGAGATAATGTCAGGGATATCGTTTTGCTCCGGGGTAGGAGTGCGTTGTGTCGTTAGAGAATAGCCATCGGCACGCATATCGTAAAACCAAACCCTGTCCGTTCCACCCGTTCCGGTCTTGGTGAAGATGATGATGGCCGTGGATACCCCGCTGTAAGGCTGGAACACGCCTGATGGCATCGTGATGACGGCTTGCATGCAGTGCTTATCCACCAATGCCGATCGTATGGTCTTGTAGGCTTGTGCATCGCCTGTAAGCACCGTGTCGGGAACGACAGAAGCACACCGGCCACCCGTCTGCAACATCCGCATCATCAGGGCAAGGAACAGCAGTTCTGTCTTTTTCGTCTTGACGGCAGCTTTCAATGTGTGCGCGATATCATCGGCATCAAGGCTTCCTGCGAATGGCGGGTTGGCGAGGCAAAGCGTGTATTTGTTGGTGTCGTTGTTTTCGTCCGACAATGAATTGCGATAGTAGAGGTTAGGTTCGTCCACATCGTGCAGCATCATGTTCATACAGCCGATGCGCAGCATAGACGCATCGGAGTCCGATCCGTGGAAGATTTCGCTGCGGAACCGTTTCATTACATCAATGTTCAGCAGCTCATTGCCCTGATGCTCTTTGATATATTTTGCAGCCTCCATAATGAATCCGGCAGAACCCATGGCCGGGTCACAAATAGTATCGTTAAGTGTGGGTCGCATCAGTTCCACCATCATGCGGATAATGTGGCGAGGAGTGCGGAACTGCCCGTTTGTCCCAGATGCAGCCATCTTGCTGAGCATATACTCGTAGATGTCACCCATCATGTCGGCACCGTCAGAAACCAATTCTTCTATACCCTCCACCACACGCGACAACAACCGGGCATTGGTTATCTGAAAAACCGTGTCCTCCATGGCACGGCTGTATGCAGAACCCTCACCACCTATATGGCGTAGGAAGATGAACACATCGTTGCGCACACGGTTCAACATCCGTGCAGGCTCCATCTCTTTGAATATATGCCAACGCATTTCGCTATAAGGCACATCCTGGTCTGTCGATGGGTTGTGCCACACGCCTTCGGGAAAAGTTGGGTCGAGCAACTTGTCACCCGTCAAGTTGGCAATGGATTCCTTTTCCTGCTGTTTCTCATCCAACATTTTCATAAAGAGCAAATAAGTCATCTGCTCAAAGATTGCCGATGGCTGGGTAAAACCATTGTTCCAGAATGTCTGCCATACGGCATCCACCTTTTGTTTTATATCGCCTGTAATCATATTATTGTCTATTTATTCAATGTAAAATTAGGTAAAACAAAGATGCTCGCTACTTTTCGGGAGATTGAATAAGTTCCTTTACATCAACATTCAAAATCTCAGCTATTTCAAACAGTACCTCTAAACTTGGTTGCCGTCTGTTACAAACGTATGCATTAACTATACAGAAACTCTTGCCAAGTTTATCTGCCAACCAAGTCTGCTTGATTCCTCTTTCTTCAAGCACCTCTTTTATTCGATTCATGGGTTTATCCATTACACTAATTTTTACAAAAGAAATCTATTGTCAAATCAACCATTAACGCTGTTATGGAAACTCCACGTTTTTCTTTATCGTTCTTTACAGATGATTTTACAACGGAGGAAATGAAACTTGTTGCCAAATGCAACATCTTGTTGACAGGCTTATCTTCTGGTTTATTGTTGAGAACCGCATCTATTCCCTGCAGTGTTGTAATTACTGCATTCGCTTTTGCAAAATTTTCATCCTCTGGTGCTATTGTTTCTGCAATACTTATCGCATATTTCATTACAGAAAGCACGTCGGAAACTTTTAATTGTTGCCCCTGTGGATTCTGATATACAACGTCTTCTTTTCTAAAAATGCGATTGGTCTGATAAAGAATATTTTGCGCATATGCGTAATGAGTTCGATATATGTCGCGAATATTAATCTCATTTTGCAAGGCTCTCAAGCACCCCACAATGTTCATTCGCAATGATGTGTCATCCTGGATATTGTCGATAGAAGTCGGTGACACCCCAGGTATAAATCCATTTGACAGCATTTCCAGCTTCGTTTCACGTTGCACCAAGTCTGCAAACCCCGGAATACCTATATTGAGTGTTGCTATATAGTGTTTTCTCATTCCATTTCTATCTCCCAGCATATATGCTTTATAAAGATTGGAATACGCAATCTCCAATTTTAAGACATCGTTGGCTTGTTGCTGTTCAAGTATGCTTATTGCGTTCATATATTTATCGTTTCATTTTTTGCAAAGATATAAAATTATGTGCTATATAAAGAGTAAAGGAGAGGAAAAAATCCCCTCCTTAACTCTAATACATATATCAGACATTCAAATCTTTCAGTGCCAGTGCATAATTGTGTCCGAAAAGGTCTTTCCTGACGAACCTCAAACCGAGCGTTTGGTAATAGCCGTATTCATCTCCTTCGGTACAGAGATACTTGTAGCCGTAGCGGGGCATGTACTCCTTGAAGAAGCGAGCCAAGTCTTTTAGGTTTTCTTCTTGGTTCTTCTTGAAGTTGCTGCGCACGATGATGATGCTCCAGTCGGGGAAGTTGCCCACACCGTTGCTGTACACCCAGAAGCGGATGTAGCACTCTAAGTCGCGTTCACGGATGTCCACGCAAAAGCCATTGGCATTTTGCATCACGCTACAACTGTTTCTGTAGCCAAACTTCTCACACAGGTAGAGATTGAAATCACAAATTAAATCGTTGTGTAACGTAATTGATAAAGTTTAAATTGTTAATAAATTGATTATAGATGAAAGCCTCGCTTGCGCTTAGCCTTTTTCTTTTTCATCAGGCGATTGAACTCGGCTTCTTCTGCGGCAGTGGCATCATAAGATGAACTGCCGTTTAGCAGACCGAGACTAATGCCAGCCCCTTCATCAAGATGAGAAACACTTTGCTGCACCTTTGCCTCTTCATGCTTAGGCTTCTGCTGGGCTGATTCAAACAAGGATGCACAAGCATTCTCTTCCAGTCTGTTGTCAATGTTCAAGTAACTGAACTCACGGCTGACCTTTGAGCCGGAAAACGAGAAACCACCATACTCAAACTTGACACCTTGAATTTCCCGTGTAGTGCGACTGACCTTGAATTTCAAATCAATGCCCCGGTCGGTAAGAGCATCCTTTAGATCGTTCCAGCTCCTGGCATTCGGCAGTTCTTCCTTCAATGCCTTGTATATTTCATGCTTTGCCCGGTCGTATGGGCGCAAGCGTTCCTCGTTGATATGGTCTTTGCCATTGGCGAAGTGTAGTCGGTATTTTGCCGTCAGCATTTTGCAGACCTTCTCATTTCGGCGGAAGTCGTTCTTGTCGCTAATCGTCTTGCCGTCATTGTCCACCCTGTTGAATACGATGTGGCAATGTGGATGTTCACGGTCAATGTGCCGGGCAACGATGTATTGCGTGTTCTGAATACCTATCAGCTTCATGTAGTCATGAGCGATTTGCAACATCAGCGCATCATCATGTTTCAGGCGGTCGCCATCTTCGGGAGAGAAGTTGAGCGAGGTGTGTCCGACAATATTCTTTACCTTGTCGTTGAGCAACGATTGTAACTCGAATTGCTCCGCCATCTGTTCGGGTGTTCCGTCCACTCCAACAGCCTCCAGCAGCTTGGACTTTTCTTCTTTAAGGACGTAGCAGACGCACCCGCTGAACGATGTACCTTTCGTTTGTTTACCTATCATCCTTCAGTCGTTTTATAAGTTGGTTAATACGTTCCGCCATTTCTTCGCATCGCTTGGCAACGGCTGAGAACCCATAGGTGTTTGCCTGCTTCGCCAACTGGTTGAGATTGGTGCTTTCGCCAATCAACTGTCGGATGATGTAGATGTGCTCTTGTGAAATCCGTTCACGTACCGAACCGTTCTCGATGAATGAGCGGATGACTTCACTTTGAGTCCGTTTTGTCCGTCTGCAAATAGCACCAAGTAATGTGTACTGCATGTCTGTCAGACGGAGAGTTATCGTATATTTCTTTTCCATTTTGATTCTGTTTTTAGTGAATAATTTGTGACCATCGGGAGCCTTCTCCTCAGACTTTTTGAGGAGCAAGTGGTCGGGAAATGTAATACACCGACATTAACTTGCTACAGTAAAAAAGTCTCAAATTTCTTCCCTTCGGTCATAGTCTGAAACCTCGTTTATTAGGTGGTGAAACCTTTGGATGAGGGATGACTCGTTGTACACTGACAAGCCTCAAATCGAGTGCATCTATCAGTATTTTCAGAGCGGGATTCCTCTTAATCATCTGCTGAAGTACAGCTTCATCAGGTTTCACTTTGAGCAGATAATCGGCAATGTCATATCCCTCTTTTCGCTCTGTTTCGCTGGCGTTGGCTTCCAGATAATCGAATATCTGCACGTCAATTCCGTAACTTTTCATCAGTCCGATTTTGCTCTGCCAATAGTCCGTTGCGCCCAAATCTGGGAATAGAACAACGCTTCTTCCTGCAAGAACGGATAGACTGTTGGCATTGAAACAACCGTTCTTTCCACCCGAGGCAATCCATAGGAATTGGGGTAGGTAGTAGGATGCGATGAGAGCAGTCTTCTCACTTTCGACCAGTGCGACAGGTTGGTTCTTATTTTCAGAAAGCAGGTGCTCACCAAAGAAACATTGCCTCAGATTATAGTCACTTTTGTGTAGTACGGAGTGTACCCACGAGACATGATTGTACGGTTCTTTTACTCGCTTGCCAGTCTCGGGATTGTATAGCATTATCTTCCCAGTACGAACTCGATTCTGATGGTCTGTCTGCCAAAATACGGTTGCACCGTCCCAATGCTTGGAGGTACCCACCTTGTATCGCTTCATCAGCTTCAAGGTTTCCACTTCTCCGAACTGAGAGGACAGGAATTGAAACAAATTGTTCGCTGGGTAGCCACGTAATGACTGATTAACTATGTCCAAGTCAATATAAGAGATGGTTACTGGTTGCACTTCCTTAATGGGCGTATAGCTTCTGAAGGTGGTCTCCGAAAACTTTTCCTTTTCAGCAGGATTCTGCTCAAAGTAATCTCGGGGTGTGAAGTGGTAGCCACATTTCTGTTCGTGGTCACAACGCCCCACATACTCGGGGAACTGGATTTGCTTCTCCGTATCAATGTACTTGGAGAAGCATTTTTGGCGGTGGCAGTTCGGGCATGTGTGCCGGGTGCTGACACCTTTGTATGGTTCTAATATGAATCTGTGTGTACTCATCGTTTTCTTCTTTTTTTGTGTGTCATTTTTGTCGTTATTGTCGCTTTCGCATGGAAAGTGTCAAAACCGGCAAAAATGTCACGGGTTAATCTTTGAATATTCTCCATGCTTCTCTTTGCGGAACAGCGTTCCGATATTGTCATTGAGAAAGCGTTGAAATGTCCGCTCCTTCATTCCGTTTTGCTCGGCCAACTCTATTGCTTGGGCGGTCGTAAAGGAGGACGGAAGCAGATTGACTATCGTCTGCTGTTGGCAGGTGAGGGCATTCTCATTGAGGATGTTCTGTACGCTCAGTGCAGACTCTTTGAAATACTCTGTCAGTCTGATTGCTCGCTCCACCGTCAGTAGATCAATATACGTCTTGTCACACTCTCCGCAAGTCCATCGTGCCAATTGGATAATCAAGCAGAAGCGGATGATATATATTTCCAGCTTGCAGTAGATACTTACAATGGTGTCGTTGGTTTCCCGGTCGCACAGCTCTGAGAAGTGGTGCTGCCACTCATAAAGCCTTCTTTTAGCATCCTCTGTGAAAAGAAGAATTTTCGGTTCAATCTCTCCATATTCATTGAGGGCACATTCTTGCTGTATCAGCTTCTCAATGATGGCTTTCCATTCCTGTTCGATGTTCTCCGGCAATTCTTTGTCATTCCAACGTGCCTTCTGTTGCAGGTTGGGCATCACAAACAGAATACGGTCGATGAAACCGTTGCTGGAGCGTTCGCCTTTTGCCAGTTCGTTCAAAATCTTCTTTTGGATAGTGCCGATGACCGAGATGTACGGACGCTTGATGAAGATGGAACTCTTGGCATTTTTGCGGTCGGATATAGTGGTCTTGGCACTGAATACCGACAACCAGAACTGTTCTTCTGAACCATTATTATAGCGGTTGAAGTTCTTGAACCAAGCGGATAACTCATCAGCCCATAAGCATAGTCCTCGTTTGTTCTGTGCATGAATGAGGCTCAATCCTTCGGGTGTCACATCCGAAACCAAGAAGCGTTTGCGGATAGGTTCTTGTGGGAATTGCTCTCCACCGCTTTCCGCACGTTCCTTGCGGCTCATACTCATCAGCTCATCGTACTTGGCAAGTGCCTTCTCGAATTCCTGATTCTGCTTATAGTCATAATCAAGGAAAGGCTTCATGGCAAAGCTGAGAGGATGACTCTTGTTCGCTCCCGGTCTTCTAATCAATGCCATATACAGAATAGGACTTTCTATCCAGCCCTGCTTGATTTGGGCAAGATGCGTATTCCCGATGCCGACAGCCATTGCCGTCAGGATAGCTGCGGCAATGTAGTCAGTGGGATAATTGTGGCATTCGTGTACCTCATGGATGATACGTTGAATCTGAGCAGGGAATATACTGATAGGAAACTCCGTACCAGCCAGCCGTGTACTCAAATCAATCGCTTCATCAATGACAGATACGGGATTGATAGAACTTGTATCCATATGTCAGACGGTTAGAAGTTAAAGGATGATTTAGGCTTATGCTTGACACTACCTTGCATATTGGAAAGCATCTCTTCATAAGTCTGCTCCGCTGTTTTTCTCCGTCCGTTGTCAATCCATGCCAACAGCTCGTCCTCGTAGAAATAGAGTTTCTTACCTTTCTTGTAAGCAGGAAGCAGCCCTTTGCGTACCAATGTATATATGGTAGGCTTGGCCTTTCGGATGATACGGCAAGCATCCTCAATTTCAACCAATACGTGTTTGTCTGATGCAGAAGGCAGAAGTTCCGACACCATTCTTTTCAACTCGATGACCTGTTCGGTCAGATAACCTACCGCTTCGGGCAGCTTATCAAATGTTACTGTTTCTTTTTGCATACGTCGCTCGTTTTTAATTGTTCGACGGCAAAGGAAACAGGTGTTTCAATGGTGGAATTATTCACCAAAATATAACTGATGAATAACTTTTTGAAGGTGGTTGGCCGTGATTACAAGGAATTTAGCTACCTTTGTACTTGTAAAATAGGTACAGTTTTAAAGATAAGTTCTACACAATGAAAAAAATATTGTTATTCTTTTCAAAGCCAATAGTTGGTGGTCTTTTATCATTGATAGGATTATTGGAAATTCTATTTAGTATTCCATCATCATATATTACATACCCTATACCATTGTGGATAATTGTTATAGCAATAGGTCTCGTTATACTATTGCCATACCAGTTGAAGCGTTTAAGAATCTTATACTATATAAGGCACTATACATCTGATTCATTTGGTGGGTCTTGTCTATATAAGTGGTGTTGGACTAAAACATCGGACAAATTCAATGTTTATGGATATTTCCCTATCCGTATAGATGTTGTGGAAAATGTAAAGTTAGACCCTAATATACCAACAATTGATTGTGCTCATCATTATATTCACAATAAAAATTTATTGGAAGAATATATAATGATATGTTTATACCATAAGGTTGAAAATACGAAACAAACGAACTTGTTTGTTCAGCAGCTACATAGCTTAGAGGCTCATTATTCTAGTCAAAATAGAAGGTAGCTTCTTTGTTATGCAATTTTCCTATCTAGCTCAATCTTGCACTCCGATTCCGTGTGCGACATCTTGCGTTCAATGGTAGATATTTCTACATCACGAAAGGTATGAGCGAATACCCTTTTGATAAATGTGGCTGTCTGCAAGCGCGGTTTGCCAAATGCTTTGCCGACGTTCCAGCCGAAGTGCATAGCATCAATGGTCTTTAATTGAGAACTGAGCTTTATCGGTTCGACTTTAGGCTGGGATTCGGACAGATAGTATTCTGTGATATATCCGCATAGGCGATGGAGGCTTTCTTCATCAAGATAGGGAACCAAAGTACGTTTCGTGTAGGTGATGACTTTATCAAGCCTTTCTTGGGATGCACGTTCTTTCTCAGCCATTGCATTAGCACGAAGTACCTCATATTCTGATGGCTGGGTGGACTCTTCAATAGAAGGTGAGGCGTATTCCTTTGGAAGATTAGCCTCTCCTTCGTCTGTCTCGGAAGGCATGGGAGTCGAAACCTCTTCTGACGTGTCAGATGTGGTTTCGACTTCAATCAATGCTTCAGAAGCAAGAGGATCTATATCTACAACTTCTTCAATAGCTTCAGGACATCCTTCAACCACTACAATCTTGCTGCGATAGCACTCAAATCTCAGAAAGCACTTTTCTATTGCTGGTGAGAGGATTTGAGTGAATACCATTTGCAGATTGAAATAGATGGCAGACATGACGATGGAGCAGACTACGAGAATAAGGTAGCTGCTAAACTCGTCCCAACCATAATGTAATGCGGTTTGACGAGCTAAAACGCCAATGACAACTATTGTACTGAAAACCATCAGATGCAATGTAATATGTTCTATCTTTTTCTGTTCCATAGTGATATTTGCTAATCGTTTGTGTGCAAATGTATATCATTTATTTTTAGCAAAATGCGAGGTTTTGCCCGTCAGAGGGCTTTTGACGACATATTACATCAAATGTCACCACATTACACTCTTTATAATGAGGGAGTTGTAACTTTCTTGTTTTCTGGTGAAAATAGTTGGTGGAACGGGGTTGAAGGTCTTAAAACAAAGAATATCTGCACTATTTGCGGGCAAATATGCAGATATTCTAATGTAAAAAGTAATACCTTGTCAACAAGACAATGTACTACTCGTACCCTTGTTTAGACATAGCAGGATAGGGTGGCCTTGCGTGCTTGTGACTTTGTTTATCAGCCACAGCCTGAACTCTATGGAATGTCCGGTGTTTACCTGATAAGATAGGGCAATAACCATCTCTAAATTATACACATCAGCGTTATAACCGTTCTCCAGTTTGATGTACTTACATATTTTGTACTCCTTCAAAATGCCGACCCTCAACATCCCTTTGATAGCAGCGTGGATAACCCCAGCCGTTGTGTTGAACAGCTCAGCAATCTCCCATGTGGTCATCCATACCTTGCCATCAGAGATATGGATGCCTTGTCCGTTGTTTGTGATGATTCCTCGTTTCATGGTTGTAGTTTATTTGAGTGAAATTTTATTGGCGGTCTCTCGCTTCTTGGAATTGACCAAGTCGGCATAGATTTGAGTCGTGCTTACGTTCTTATGCGTCAACATCTTTGAAACGGTGTAGATGTCAGTACCCAAGGAGATTTGAATCACGGCATAGCTATGTCGGAACCCGTGGAAGGTGATGGACTTGGTTATTCCAGCTTTTTTGATCCAGTTTTTCAGCGGGTAGTTAATCATGCTCCGTTTCAATCCCTTGAACACCTTGCCTGTTCCGGGCGTTCCGCAAAGTTCGTAGGCTTCATTGCTGATGGGGAGCGTTGCCTCCGTTTGCGTCTTCTGTGTTCTGATACGCAAGCAATAACCGTGGTCGGGAGCGAGGTCAAAGTCCTCCCATTGGAGGTTCTGAATATCACTGATGCGTAAACCTGTCAGACAAGCGAACAGAGAAGCGGCTTTCAGTACGGGGATGTCGCAGGGCGTGGCGGCAAGTTGCTTCACCTCGTCCAGTGTCAAGTATTCTTTCTTCACATCCTGTGGTTCAATCTTATCAAGATAGTCATTGATGTTCTCCCGAAACCATTTGTCACGATAAGCAATCTTCAACAATCCTCGGAATGTAGAGTAGTAGCCGGATGCCGAATTGAGGGATATGGGGCGATTGCTACGTTTAAGCTGCTTGGCGTGAAGCAGATACTCGCGGAACTTCTTGCACAAGTCCACATTCACCTCGCCAAATGTGCAATGACCCTTGACGAAGTTGTGGAAATGCTGATAGACAAACTGCCACTTCTGGTCTTTGTTCCGACACATCTTCTTGAAGTAGGCAAGAAAGTCGGCCTTCTGCTTAGTCTTGTCCAAGAAGCCGAACTCTTCATTGATGAGGGACTGTACCCGGATGCAGCGGATAGCTTCTGCCTTGTTCAGCATATCGTTATTGAACTCCCGCTCCATCTCGTTCTTGGGATGGGCATAGATGTAGATGCCGAGGTACTCCCTACGGCTCATCTGCATAGTTTCGGGGTTACGGACTGCCGGATAATAATCCAGATACAAGGAGATGCGGTTGTTCCGAATAGCTCTCTGACGAACTGTTACTTTTGTACATGTGTGTGTCATGCTGTTTTGATATTTAGAGTTTTTACATTTGTTTGGTGCAAAGGAATAGGGTGATTCAATGGTGACAACGCCCACCGAAGAATAACTTATTCAATCTTTGGGGCGGCAAGTAGTTTATCCAACTCCGACTTGGAAATAAGCGTGTATTTGCCCTTCTTCACCTTCGGGATATTGTGATACGTTGCGTAATGATAGAGCTGGTCACGAGTGAGGTTGAACTTCTCCATCGCTTCCGGCACAGTATAATACTTCGGTTCTTCGGGCGCAGTCATGCCTTTAGCAATATCCACATGCTTCTTAGAGTAGTACACCATGATGCCCTCTTTCTTCTTCGGGATGGCATTCTTGGAAACGAAACAGTAGACGGCGGCCAAGGTCATGCCGAACTTCTCCTGTATCTCTTGGCTACTATACCATTCCGTGATGTCGGGGTTCGGCGCTTTCTTGGCAAAGTAAGCGTCCATGTGCTTCTTGCTCCAGTAGGTCTTACCCCGATTGAATGTCCGAGGGATGTTGTTCTTCTTGGCGATGGCAAATACCCATGACTCTGCCACATTGAATTTCTCTTTGACCTCAGCTGTGGTGTAGAAGTCTGTGATGGGGGCTTTTTCCTTTTTGGGAGTATGGAACTCTGTCGGGTGATTGAAAAGCTCATCAATATCCTCTTTCTTCAAAAGGTATTTGAAGCCTAATCGAATAACCTTTAGCTCGCCTCGTTTAATATAAGCGTACACTGTCGGTCGGGTTACACCAAGATAGATTGCGGCTTCCGTGATTGTGAGAAAGGGTTTGTCCTTGATTCTTTCAATAGGCTTTTCCTCAATCTTCTTCTCTACGATTTGATTGTTCGCTTTAATTGCTGCGTCACGCTTCCTTTTCTTATATAGAGCGTTGGCACATTGTTTGGAACAACACGCTGTTGTTGTCTTTTGGGCGATAAACTCTTTACCGCACCAAGCGCAAATTCGCTTAATTTTTAGGTTACTGCTCATTTCATTACATCTTTATTTCTCCGTTTTTCTGTCAATTCCCGTAAAATCGTGTAAAATGGCGTAAAGTTTCTCTACTACCTTTCCTCTCGATTTCCGAGCTTGTAACAAGCGAGCAACAAATACGGTACAAAAATGAGCTGATAAAGCCTCATAAACAATAACTATCGCTTACAAGGCAAAAAAGAAAGGCGCTCAAAATGAACGCCTTAATAATTGTTGATGCTATATGCTAATCGTTGGTAATCACCACTTATTTGCCCACGCAAAAATGTTTAAAGATGTTTCCAAGTACTTCGTCTGTTGTTATTTCTCCACCTGTTATTTCGGAGAGGTGGAAAAGACAGAGGCGCAGGTCTTGGCTTATGAGGTCAGCGGGGAGATCAGTGGATATACCTTCACATACGCGATGTATTGCCGTTCGGGCGTTTGTAAGGGCTTCAAGGTGACGGATATTGGTTACTATGACCTCGTTGGATGAGGTGGTTATGCCTGATATGGAAACGAGAAGATGTTTTAAAGCATCTATGTTTTTGCCAGTCTTTGCCGAAATTGAAAGCAGTGGGGTAGAAGCTGTAAGCAAGGAAATGGAGTCTGACGATGGATTGTTTGGGGATATAAGGCTTGGAATAGTAGGAATGAAGTCGGGACGCAGGTCGATTTTGTTGCACAAGACTATGAGCTTTTTATTTTTGCAATATGACTGTACCTTGGATATAAGCGATAGGACAGATGATGTATATTCAGTAACATCTGCCATAAGCAACACTATTTCTGCCTGACTAATTTTACCATATGTGCGTTCTATTCCAAGATTCTCTATCGTATCGGATGTTTCGCGGATTCCTGCCGTATCAATGAAGCGGAAGGTTATGCCGTCTATGTTCACTGTGTCTTCTATTACATCGCGCGTTGTACCGTGGATATCACTGACGATGGCCCGTTCATCACCTACAAGGGCGTTAAGAAGAGTGGATTTTCCTGCATTTGTCTCACCGATTATAGCTACAGGTATACCGTTCTTTATGGCGTTTCCGAGGTTGAAGGAGTTTATAAGACGTGTGATAAGCCGTTCTATTTGTGATGATATGTCTGTGAGTTCGGTTCGGTCAGCAAACTCAAGTTCTTCATGATCGGAGAAATCAAGCTCGAGTTCCATCAGAGATGTGAGATGCAACAGTTTGTCACGTAGAAAGGAAAGTTCGCGGCTGAAATGTCCGCGCATTTGATTCATTGCCAGCCTATGTGCGGCTTCCGAAGTGGACGCTATGAGGTCAGCAACCGCTTCTGCCTGACTGAGATCCATTTTTCCATTAAGAAAGGCACGTTGCGTGTATTCACCAGGCGCTGCATGACGGCATCCTGCACCGATTAGCATTTGCATTACCTGTTGCAGGATGTACGATGACCCGTGGCATGATATTTCTACGGAGTCCTCGCCTGTATATGAGTGTGGTGCCCGAAAGATAGTAACGAGAACCTCATCTATAACTTCGCCATTTACTCTCTTTATGTATCCGAAACATACCATGTTAGGTTTCCTTTCAGAAAGCGGGAGAGCATTGTTGCCAGCAGGCGTAAAAATACTGTCTGTTATGGCTATGGCATCGTGACCGGATACTCGTATTATACCTATTGCGCCGCCCTGCGCCGTGGCTATTGCGCATATTGTGTCATGACTGTTCATTGTCAATTGTCTGTTTTCAGTGATGTCTGAAACGAATTTCCCTCATACTGTGTCTGCCCATAAACCTGCTTTTGTCAACAAAAGTGTTTATGCCGTTAATTCTTCCTTTGGCTGTATATTGCCACATGGTGTAGTCGCGGTTGTCCGATAACTTGGGTTCTTGTGCCGAATATTGGGCTATCATAAGTTTGTAGCCATCCAGTTTTCCTGCAAGATGCTTATTGTAGAAATTTGTGTATGTATATATCAGAGGCTTCTGTCTGTATGCTTCCTCAACCAGATTCAAGAACTTAAACAGAGAATCACAGAATTCTTCAGTGCCAAGACGTCCGGTTGTTTCGATGTCTATCATAGGTAAAAGGTCCTGATCACCTGGGCGACATTGCGATTTGAAGTTCTCAAGCTGTTGCGTAAGTTCTGCCTTTGGGCGGAAAAAATGGTATGATCCAACCTTCAGACCATAGCGGTGTGCCAGTTCTATGTTCTGTTTGTATGTGCGGTCAATGTTTGTTCCACCCTCGGTTGCTTTAAGGTATACATACGCCATTTTGCTGTTTTCTCCGACGGTCTCCCAAAACACTTCACCCTGATAGTGACTCAGGTCTATTCCGTGTATATGCTTACATGTGTCCTCGCACTGTATGTAACTTTCTTCACCTGTAGTCTGTGCGATGGTACAGCACGGCACAAACACATAAAACATCAAGGATAAAAGTATATATATATAAGGATGGTACTTTTTCATATAATGCAAAGGTACTATAAAACGGAATGACGGCAAAATAAATCTGGTTGTTTCTCTATTATTCTTCTATTTCGGACAATCTTCTTGTTAAGTCAGACACAGTCCTGCACACTGTCTCAGCCGGCATGTATCTCCAATATCCCATGCCATGGCATGTAATCCTTACATCCTGACGCAATGCACCGTCTCCGGTCATCACATCTTCTGCCATGCACGAGCCGACAGTTTTCTTAACCTTGCCCATATACATTTTTATAATATCTGTCGCCTTATTGTCCTTCTTGTGTACAAAAGGTATTTCGTCATCATCAAAGCCAAATAGCAATATAAGCATATTGCCGATGAGGTTTGCCATTCGTTTTATGCCCAGCTTCCCCAGCCATGTTTCCATTTTGACAAAGTCGACGTTCTGCCCCTGTTGCCTGAGAAACAGGCCCAGTTGTATTAAACCGTACATATCCACACCTGCACTCATCATGCCATTTATGTTCTTAATGATTATTTCCAACATATTCAGAGTTGTCACTGATGTGTCAATGCTGTGATACTCTCCGTATACGATACGCTTCAGTCTGATGTTGTTCATGACATTTGCAAGATGTGGCATGACGTATTTGTCTCTTACGTGCATGGAAACCAACGTAATGCGGTTGTCTGCTTTGTCTGCCTCATGCCTTATCATGTCCATCATGTCACCGGCAAGGTTCATCCTGCTGTCTCCCTCATGCGCGGCAATTCCCTTGGCAAGATATGGTGCCACCCCGAGAATATATGCTGCGGCAATGGTCTGTTGCCATTTGAACTGCGACATAGGCTCTATGTCGCAGTTGCATCCAAAAGCCCCGCAAGAAAGAAAACGGAAGAAATTTCTATTTATAATCTCCATTCTGTCAACTGTATTTTCGTGGATATCTTAAAACTATGGCTGCTGTCGATGCTATGAGCAGTGCCATAGGATAGTACATATATCTGAGTATGGAAAGCGGAGACAATCCCGCCAAAGCCGATGCCAGCAACAACTGAGCACCGTATGGCAACAGTCCCTGTGTGCAACACGAGAACGTGTCAAGTATACTGGCACACTTACGCCTGTCCACGCCGTGGCTGTCGCCGACGCTTTTTGCGATATCGCCTACCGTAAGTATGGCAATAGTATTATTTGCAGTACAGATATTAACCATGCTCACAAGGGCTGCAATCACCAACTCTGCTCCGCGTCTGTGGCGTATATGCCTTGTCGCCACCTTTATTATATAGTCTATACCGCCATTTCTGCGTATCAGCTCCAGCAGTCCGCCAGCTGTCATGGTTATGATTATAAGTTCCCCCATACCACATATCCCCGTGTTCATTGCCGACAACCACGATATAAGGTCGTATGAACCGTCACACATTCCGATAATCCCAGTTATCACTGTACCTATTATTAGCGTTGCCAACACGTTCATGCCACATACGGCAGTGACGAGGATAAAAAGATATGGCACAACCTTCACATACTGTATATTGATGTTTGTCATAGCCGACTGCATACCCCAGCCTTCAGCAATGTAAATACAAAGCACGACTACGGCAACAGGCACTGACGTAAGAGAGTTTACCATGAACTTATCGCTCATTTTACATCCCTGTGTGCTTGTTGACACGATTGTTGTGTCGGATATAAACGAAAGATTATCGCCGAAAAAGGCACCTCCGGCGATGATTGCCACTACAAACGGAAAGTCCGTGCCGGAAGAAGATGCTATGCCTGTGGCTATCGGAGTGAGCGCAACGATTGTTCCAACGCTTGTCCCGACCGACAATGATATGAAACATGCCGTAATAAACAGCCCTGCGAACAACATGTTACCCGGCAACAATTCAAGTGCAAGACTTACCGTGGCATCAATACATCCCATCTCCTTGGCTGAGTTGGCAAAAGCTCCCGCAAAGACAAAGATACATATCATCATCATTATATCCTTGTTGCCCGCACCCCGGCAAAACGTTTCGATACGTCCGCTCAGCGGAATGTCGTGTAAAAGGGTAATGGCATATATTGATGATACTATGAACATTATGGCTACAGGCACTTTGTAGAAGTCGTCCGCAACTATGGACGCCGACAGATAGAGCACCACGAAGAGCAGCAGCGGCGATAAGGATATGATGCCTTTATTGTTCATTATTATGTCGGTTCATCTTTGGGCAAGGGAGTTGATGAAGAATACTCTTGCATCAACTCCCCGCATATAAGAATATAAAAACTGACGGACTACAGTATTACAGTGTCACACCGTTCTTGAAAATGGATATTTCCCTGTATCCGTTCTTCTCGTTGCAAGTCTTTTCACCGTTTGCAACGGATATTATCTTGTCCACAAACTTCTGCAACAGAGCCGGCATGTCTGTGCCTTCTATAAGTTCACCGGCATTGAAGTCAATCCAGTTGGGCTTGTTGTTATAAAGATTTGTATTGGTAGAAATCTTCATAGTAGGTATAAACGTGCCGAAAGGCGTGCCGCGTCCTGTTGTGAACAGCACAATCTGACATCCGGCAGACGCAAGGGCTGTAGATGCCACGAGGTCATTCCCAGGTGCAGACAGCAGGTTCAGTCCCTTTGTTTCCAAACGGTCGCCATAGCCCAGCACGCCGCTTACCGGGGCACGTCCGCACTTCTGCGTACATCCCAAAGCCTTGTCTTCAAGCGTAGATATGCCTCCTGCCTTGTTTCCCGGTGAAGGATTTTCACCAACAGGCTCACCGTGGCTAAGGAAATATTCCTTGAAATCATTAACAAGCTTTACCGTCTGCTCAAACAATTGCGGAGTTTCACAGCGGTTCATCAGTATAGTTTCGGCACCGAACATCTCCGGAACTTCTGTCAATATGGATGTGCCACCCTGTGCAACAATGAAGTCCGACAGCTCACCTACAAGAGGATTTGCCGTGATACCGCTGAAGCCGTCACTTCCGCCACATTTCAGTCCTACGCGGAGCTCGCTGAGAGGACACTCCGTGCGTTCGTCTTTCTTGGCAATATCATAGAGTGAACGCAATATTTTCATTCCCTCTTCAACCTCGTCGCCCTTAACATTCTGCGTGATAAGGAACTTTATCCTTTCCTTGTCATAGTCGCCAAGAAGCTTTTCAAACTGATCCGGCTGGTTGTTCTCGCATCCGAGGCTCAGCACAAGCACAGCTCCTGCATTGGGATGAAGTACTATATCACGCAAAACCTTGCGTGTGTTCTCATGGTCATCGCTCAACTGCGAGCATCCATAGTTATGATGCCAGGCATGTACAGCGTCTATTCCTTCCAGATTTGTTTCCTTTGTCAATTGCTCGGCAAGACGTTCGGCTATGCCGTTTACGCATCCTACAGTCGGAACAATCCACACTTCGTTACGTATACCCACTTCACCATTCTTGCGTACATACCCTTTGAATGTGCGTTGAACCTTCTCTATGTTTAGTTTTTCATCCACCGGCTTGTACTCATACGACAGAGTTCCGGACAGGTTTGTCTTGAGATTGTTCTCGTTAACCCACGCTCCGGCTTTTAGGTCTTCCATTGCATGACCGATAGGGTAGCCGTATTTAATAATGTTGTCACCTTTATTCGTATCGTTGATAAGTATTTTGTGACCGGCCGGCGTGTCCTGTAAGACACAGACCTCTTTATTGTCCACATTTATGGTTTCGCCTTTGTTGAGTTGGCGCAGGCAGACAACAACCGAGTCTGCCGGATTGATTTTGATAAATGATGATTGATTCATAATATTTACATTTAATGTTTATAATTGTGTTCTTCTGTAAAAGTCCACATTTTCTTTGGTCAGCAGTTCTATGGGCATGTAGTTAAGCGGTTCAACCTCCTTCTGCAACACTATATATTTAAATAATGTGTCCACGCAATAAAAGCCCTGCATGAAGGCATGCTGTGCTATAAGGAACGATATGGAGCCTTGCCGCAGGCATCTGGCGTTCTTTTCCACCATGTCGTAACCCATTATCTGCATGTCATTCCTTTTGTTTCTCAGGAAGAAATCGCCTACTATATGTGCCTTGGAACAAAATGTTATGCAATGGCGCACATTGAGATGCTGTCTGAAAAAGTCTTCCAATATTCCGTCATATTCGTTCTTGTCTTCGTCCAAAGGCAGGTCAAGCTCCAATATCTTGATATGCGGGAAGTGACTCTTCATATACTCTTTGAAGCCAATCTCCCTGTTTTCCTGTTGCTTGCTGGCAAGCTTGCCGTCCTTCATCTGCTTCATTAGCATTATCTCTTTCTCCTGCGATGCGATGAGCATGAGTATCTTTGCAGCAAAATATCCGCTGTTTTTAGAGTCCTGACCGACAAACGACAGCGGCTTAAGCTCTGCCATATACGAGTCGAGCAGTATGAACGGTATATCCCGTTCATGAAGCTTGTCGGCAAATTCTTTTGTTATATCCGCCCCGCTCGGCACCACTATCACACCGTTGGGATTACATTCAAGACACTCGTCGAACGTCTTCCTGAACGTATCATAGTCGTATCGCTTGTAATAAAGTATCTTTACATCGATATGAAAGTCGCGGCGCAGCTCACATGCCTTGGCTACTCCTTCTTCTATCTCTTCCCAATAGGCTTCAGACTCGTGCTTGGGTATTATGCAATAGAATGTGTACGACTTGTTATAAGCCAGTGCGCTGGCATACATGTTCGGCTGATAGTTTATTTCCTTCAGTACTTTTTCGACCTTTTCACGTGCAGTCTTTGAAACATTGGGGCGATTGTGGAGTATGCGGTCCACAGTTCCGACCGATACTCCCGACTGTTCTGCAATATCTTTTATTCTGACTTTACCGCTCATTGGTTTGATTTGTCACTTAGAAATATGTATTACGGACGTTTTTAAGATATAATATATTGTTATGCAAAATTAGTAATAAAAACTGATTTGCCCGAATACAGGCAGATGTTTTTTACTAAAACCACCTTTTTTCATTCATTTATTTGCTTGATTACAAATAAAATACTAATTTTGTGAACGTAATGGAAAAACAAACAACAATCAATAATTCTAATTAAAACAATTAAGACAATGGCAAAAGTTGTAACATTGGGCGAAATAATGCTTCGCCTTTCTCCTAACGGAAACGACCGTTTCATCCAGACAGATTCATTCCGTATCATCCCCGGTGGCGGTGAGGCAAACGTGGCTATCAGCTGTGCCAACTACGGACATGACGCTTATTTCGTAAGCAAGCTGCCTGAACATGAAATCGGACAGATTGCAGTTAACTCATTGCGCCGTTACGGAGTTAATACACAGTTCATCGCCCGCGGCGGAGAGCGTGTAGGTCTTTACTATGCAGAGACCGGCGCTTCTATGCGTCCCTCAAAGGTTATATACGACCGTGCACACAGTTCAATATCTGATGCTGATCCTTCAGACTTCGATTTCGATGCTATTATGGAAGGTGCAGACTGGTTCCACTGGTCAGGAATTACTCCTGCCGTGTCGGATAAGGCTGCAGAACTGACAAGGCTTGCCTGCGAAGCTGCGAAGCGTCACGGTGTTACAGTTTCTGTAGACCTCAACTTCCGCAAGAAACTGTGGACTTCAGAGAAGGCAATCTCTATCATGCGCCCGCTTATGAAGTATGTAGATGTTTGTATAGGCAATGAAGAGGATGCAGAACTCTGCCTCGGCTTCAAGCCCGATGCAGACGTTGAAGGCGGTCAGACAGACGCTGCCGGATACGAAGGCATCTTCAAGCAGATGAAGGAAGAGTTTGGTTTCAAGTATGTAGTGTCCACTTTGCGTGAAAGCTTCTCTGCTACATTCAACGGCTGGAAGGCTCT
>ERZ778515.441-NODE-441-length-35942-cov-5.639535_pt1 | contig 35942 bp, 23 predicted proteins | sample MGYA00510343_ERZ778515 | MGnify/ENA primary metagenome ERZ778515 (study PRJEB29527, sample SAMN07138965) | mouse gut metagenome | material: feces | host: mouse | place: China:Nanjing | collected 2016-01-25 ...
TCGTCCGATTGGGCAGATAAAATATTCTCTAATTTAATTCAACCAACAGGTATAAGTATAATCCGAAAGTGAAGTGTCGAACAGCCATTTCGGATAGGCGATATATTCGTTTAATAAGAATTGTAATGCTCTTCTCTGTTTTTCTTTTTCTACGAAAGTGAATGTTTTTTCGCCATCACCAATCGAGGTGTTTTCCAAATAGATGCCGCCTATATTTGCCATGACATGATAGGCATACAGGTTCCATTGGAAAATAACGGCTGCATATAGTTTGGCTGCTTCTTCATACGTTTGATCTTTTTCTCCGTTGGTGGTCCATTGGACGATCTCGGGGACAATTCTTTTCAGGTTGGCAATACCGTAGCCTGCTGATTTGACGGCGTCGTCACCCAAATCTTCGCTTAAAGCCCTGGGGTCGACTGCGCTGCGAGCCGGTTGTGCCTCGCTGTATTTATACAGGCGACCGGTGTGTTTTTGCAGCAAGTTGCATAATCCTTCTTTTTCCGTTGCTTTGTCGGGATACCAACGGTACCCCCATTCTATGGCCAACAGATCGTAAGGGCCTATGTGAGGCGACATGTATTGTGTTCCGTCTCCCGGTTGTGCCACATAATTGAAACGGGCATAGTCCATAATGGAAGCCGAGGTGCCGCCAGTTCGTTTGGCAAATGCTTCGGAACGCAGTGAATCGGTCGGATAAGCCCAAGAGGCGATCATATTATGGCGCAATCCTAACGAATGTCCCACTTCATGACAGGCTACAAAGCGGGCGGCGTCGCCGATAAGACTGTCGGGAATGTTCATGCCTCTGACCGATGGATTGGCCGGACCGGTTTGCACAACCAGCCATTCACGGAGCAGTGACACGACGTTGTGCCACCAAATGATGTCGGCCTCGAGAATTTCCCCCGTACGCGGGTCGATAACAGAAGGTCCTAATGCGTTGGCTTTGGTAGAGGCAGCATAAGTAAATACGGAATATTTTACGTCGTCGCCTTCCCGGGCCAGACTGTCGGTATAATCTGCCACGCGAACAGCATCTTTAAAACCGGCTTTTTCGAAAGCACGGTTCCAGTCCAGAATACCTTTTTTAATATAGGGACGTAGATGTTCCGGTGTCGTAGGATCGATATAGAACGTTATCGGTTTTACAGGCTCAGTTAGTTGTCCGTTCATGTAGGCTTCTTCGTTTAACGGCTCCAGTCTCCATCGGGTGATGTATTTTTGCTCTTTAACTTGTTGTTGCCTGTCGCTGTATTGTAAGCGGTTGGTGGTAAAATAACCGATTCTCGGGCTTTCGATACGCCCTGTCATGGGGTCTCGGGGGAGTAGGCAGAGCGAAGAACTTACCACAACGGTAATATTTATCTTGCTCATTCCTTCGTGTACCGTAGTTGTGAGTTCGGAAGTTGCTGTTATATTGTTCTCGAATGCCTTTATACTACGTATCCGTGATAATTCGGAGTTGGCGGAGGTCCCTAGATTGATGTTGTTGAACACATCATTAATGCTTGTTTTTTTCCCGTTGAAAAGTTCATCTACTTTTACGATTACGGTAGAAGAGTCCGAAGAGACAGCCTCTACCTTCAGACTGGCAATGAGAGGACTGATATAGTTGTCCTTTACAGAAAGAGCCATTTGATCGGAAGAGGGGACTTCCGGTGTGAGGTGTTGTTGGCGGATATTGATTGCCTTGTCTTGTGCGGTCCATTCAAAAGTCACGACCTGATTCTCGTAGTTGATGCCTTTATTCACTCCGGCTTCGTTCAGCTCTTTGGGCACCTGTTGCAGGCGGTTCACAACGAGGAATTCCCGGTTCATATAGGCAACGGGAATCTCCAGGTACCAACTGTCTTCTTTATGGAAAACATTGGCTACGGTTTGCAGGACAACGGAATCGCGTCCTGTGATTTTTTTGTATTCGGAAACGGAGGGCGTTTCTTCTTTCTTTTCTTCTTTTCTGTTTTTCTTTTTCTTGCGGGCCATGATGGCGGAAGTATCGGTTGAGGCCGGTGCCGTCGCGGGTAGGCCGAATCCGATGAAAAAGGCTATTAGGAGCCCGGTGGAGATTTCTTTTAATGATTTTCTCATGCTAACTAGATAAGGAAATATAGAAATTAAAAGCATCTTGGCCGGTTTCTTTTCCGCCAAGATGCCTTTATATAAATGTTAGGGCGGATTTTATTTCAAGCGGGCCAAAGCTGTTTTAATGCGGTTCATGGCTTCTATGATATTTTCATCACTGGTTGCATAACTCATCCTGAAACATTCGGGCGAACCGAAAGAATCACCACCTACAGTTGCAACATGACCGATTTCGAGCAGGTATAAGGCTAAATCGTTTGAATCCCGGATAACACGGTCTCCGTCTTTTTTTCCATAGAAAGAACTGCATTTCGGGAACAGGTAGAAAGCACCTTGCGGATCGTTTACTTCAAGGCCGGGAATTTCTCGTGCCAATTTCACAATCAGATTTTTTCGGCGTTCGAAGGCCTGACGCATCTCTTCGACGCACTCCTGCGAGCCGGTGTAGGCTGCTTCGGCTGCTTTTTGTGATACGGAGCATGGTCCGCTGGTATATTGCCCTTGCAGTTTGTTGCAGCCTTTCACGATCCAGTCGGCAGCGGCAATAAAGCCGATGCGCCATCCGGTCATGGCATAGGCTTTGGATACTCCGTTGATGATCACCACGCGGTCTTTAATCTCACTGAACTGTGCGATACTCTCGTGCTTGCCTATGTAGTTGATGTGTTCGTAGATTTCATCAGCCAAAACAATGATGTTTTCGTGTTTGGCTAAAACATCGGCCAGACCTTTTAATTCCTCTTTTGAATAAACCGATCCCGTAGGATTGCTGGGAGAACATAATATCAGTGCTTTGGTGCGCGGTGTGATAGCGGCTTCCAGTTGGGCCGGTGTAATCTTGAAATCCTGTTCGATGCCGGCTTCAATGATCACCGGTTCTCCTTCGGCTAATTTTACCATCTGCGGATAGCTTACCCAATACGGGGCCGGGATGATAACTTCATCTCCGGCATTGACGAGCGCCATGAGGGCATTGCAAACCGACTGTTTGGCACCGTTGGAGCAGAGAATCTGTCCCGGAGTATAATCCAAGCCGTTCTCTTCTTTCAGCTTTTTCACGATGGCCTCTCTTAGAGCCGGGTAGCCCGGGACGGGAGAGTAGCGGGAATAGTTCTCTTCCACGGCACGGATAGCTGCTTCCTTAATGTGGGCCGGTGTGTTGAAGTCGGGTTCGCCGACACTTAGATTGATGACATCAACGCCCTGTGCTTTCAGTTCGCTGCTTTTCTGTGACATTGCCAGAGTGGCAGAAGGGGATAGTCTGTTAAGACGGTCTGATAGTTGGTTCATGTTCGTCGTGAAAATTGTTGTTCTGAATAATCGGTTGCAAAATTAAGGTTTTCTCGTGTGGGAAGAAAATTAAAATGCGGAAAACACCTTTTTATTAACATTTTGATGGAGTTTTGCGCACTTTGCTATTCAATCTTATCGCTTTCGGCCTAATAATCGTAACAAATAGAGGAATAGATTTACGAAGTCCAGATAGAGCTCCAGGCTGCCCATTAATGCTATTTTCTGCAACTCGCCTTCCGTCTGTACCGAAGTGCGGGTGAGAAGGGCCTTGATTTTCTGAGCATCGTAGGCGGTGAGGCCGACAAAAATGAAGATGCCTGCGTAGGTAATGATCCAAGACAGGGTGTCATTGGCCCAGAATATATTGACGATTGTGGCGAGGATGATGCCGATAAGTGCCATCAGGAAGAATTGACTCAGACTGGACAAGTCCTTTCGGGTGGTATGGCCGATGAATGCCATGATGCCGAATGTACCGGCTGTGACAAAGAATGTACTGGCGATAGAAGAAGCCGTGTAGACCAAAAAGATGCAGGACAGTGTGGCACCGTTTATTATAGAATAAAGGGCAAACAGCAGAACAGCGGTTCGAAAGGACATCTTTTTAAGTGCGGCTCCCATATAGAACACAATGCCGAGCTCGGCCAGCAACAATCCGAAGAAGACGGCCCGTGTGCCGAAAATAAATCGTAACATGGTTTCGCTGCCGGCTATGAGCAGGGCGGTAAATCCGGTCAGGTACAAAGCTGTTGCCATCCATACGTATACATTCTTTATTAAAGCGACGGATAAATCCTTTGAAGTCTCTTCCCGGTTGTAGGAATAAATGTTTTTTTCTTCCATATTGTCTGTATAAAAGAGGGTTATTTATTAAAATGAAGGGTGTGCCCCATGCGCTCTTTTTTGGTGTGCATATATTTTTCGTTGTAGGGGGTTACGGGAATTTCAATGGGAACGTTTTCCACGATTTCCAGTCCGTAAGCTTCCAAGCCTACCCGTTTAACGGGATTGTTGGTCAGTAAACGCATCTTATGTACGCCCAACTGGCGGAGAATCTGTGCACCGACACCGTAGTCGCGTTCGTCGGGCAAGAAACCGAGGTGGGTGTTGGCGTCTACCGTGTCATAGCCTTCTTCCTGTAATTTATAGGCTTTCATTTTGTTGAACAGTCCTATTCCGCGTCCTTCCTGGTTCATATAAAGCACTACGCCTTTGCCGGCCTCGTCTATCATGTGCATGGATTTGTGCAACTGGGCGCCGCAGTCGCAACGCTGGCTGCCGAAAATATCGCCTGTGACGCACGAAGAGTGTACGCGTACCAGAATAGGTTCTTCCGGTTCCCAGGTCCCTTTGATGAGGGCCACGTGTTCCAGTCCGTTGCTGATTTGCCGGAACGTGATGTTATGGAAATGTCCGTAATCTGTGGGCATGTCCACCTCCGGGCCGCGTTCCACCATAGATTCTTTTTGCAGGCGATAGGCGATCAGATCACGGATGGTGATGATTTTCATTCCGAAGTTATGTGCCACTTGCTGCAATTCGGGCATACGTGCCATGGTGCCGTCGGGATTGAGAATCTCTATCAGGGCGGCGGCGGGTTTTAAGCCGGCCAGTCGTGCCATGTCGATAGCGGCTTCCGTGTGTCCGGCTCTGCGGAGCACCCCCCGGTCTTGGGCATATAAGGGGTTGATATGTCCGGGACGCCCGAAAGTGTCCGGTCGGGACGCAGGGTCGGCGAGGGCTTGTATGGTAGCTGCGCGGTCGTGGGCGGATACTCCGGTGGTGCATCCTTCCAGCTTGTCAACGGTGACGGTAAACGGCGTGCCCAGCATTGAGGTGTTGTCTTCTACCTGATGCGGCAGTTCCAGTTCGCGTGCTCTGGAGAGGGTGATGGGAGCACACAGCACACCGCGTCCATGCTGTAGCATGAAATTTACTTTGTCGGGTGTGATCGTCTCGGCTGCGGTGATGAAGTCGCCTTCGTTTTCACGGTCTTCATCATCCACTACTATGATAAATTTCCCTTCGCGGAAGTCGGCGATGGCTTCTTCAATGGGGCTAAGTTTGAAATTCTCCATATCTATGAATTTGATTGGTTTGCTTGGATCTTGTCAATACGTTCACAAATAAATCGACCGTAATTCTGTATCTGGTGCATGTCGCGCCACAACCGCAGGCGATAGCGCCAGATGCGGAAATAGAAGATAATACCGACCGGGAAGAACAGACCGGTAAGGATGTTCAGCCGTTCGTTGTGGAAAGGCCTTGTGTGGGCGTCCGGCACCAGGATGGGCAGGTGGTTCAGGGCATCCAATATGCTGTGGTCGCGGCTGTTGGACAATTCCTCCACCAGATTTTCCAGTTGTTCGCTTAACCGGATCACTTCCTTGTCTTCCCGATAATGGAAGTACAGGCGTATATAGTTGGGGATGGAACGCAGGTGTGCGCGTTGGGCGTATTGGCGGCATTCGCTGCACAGGGTCTTCAGGCGGACTTGTACGTCGGCATAGACGGGCGGATGGATGATAACCTCTTTACGGGCGATATGTCGGGAGGTACGCAAGCCCAGTATGCGCTGGAAGAAATTGCGGTAGGCTTCCATGTTGAATACCACGGAGTCTTTGTTGGCCTTGAAAGTAAGGAAAGCTCCGATCGGGAATAATACGAAGGAACTGAGCCATAGTCCGAATCCGATTTCCCAGGCCCCGGTCTTGGCCATTTTCTCTCCCGAGGCGTTCAGGATATAATAGAAAATGAATATGATGACCGAAACCACAACCGGGACGCCCAGTCCTCCTTTACGGATGATGGCTCCCAACGGGGCTCCGATGAAGAAGAAGATAATGCAGGAGACCGAAAGGGTGAACTTCTTGTTCCACTCGATCCAGTGCAGGCGCAGGTTCCGGTTCAGATCGTTGGTAAGCAGACTGCGGAATTCGTATTCACCGATTCCGGACCGGCAGCGATAAGAGGCCGTGCGTATGGCATTTTGTCTTTGACTGGCGGACAGACGGGCGTATACGCTGTCCAGCACGGGCGGACAGGCGGCTTGCTGCAGGATTTGTGCGGAATCCTTGATCCCGGAAGGGAGCGCGCGCATCAGAAACGTCTCGCGGGCAAAGCGGTAGGCGGCATGTCCCGTGCTGTCGCTTTTCTGTTGAAGCGAATCCAGACTGTGCTCTATTTCTTTCAGGTTTTTGGTCATGGCGTTCCCGCTCAGCATGGCAGCATCCATCATGTTGAAGTTGGCGTCGAACGCTATCAGGTCGATCTCCTTGATGAATGTTTCGCGCAGGTACGGTACATTGGCGCGGGCCGACACTCCGCCTTGCGATTGCATGTTTCGGAACCGTTCTCCGCTGTAAAGGGTCAGCTGAAGATGGGTCTTGTCCGCCGTGCTTTGCAGACGGGCGGAATCCGCCAATACGATCTGGGCGTCTTCGTAACCGTCGGTCGTGCTGTATATCATGGCACCGTACAGCATGCCGGTTTCTTTATCCTTCCGTTCCACAAAGAGGTTGTACCCCGGTATTTCGTTATAGAACACGCCTTCGGGAATGTCCAGATCGGGGGATTTCTGCTTCATGGAATAAACCAGTGTTGCCAGTTGCCGGGTGGCTTCCGGGCTGGTGACATTCTGAAAATAAAAGGAAGCGATGGAGAGCAGGATGACGAACAGAAAGATGGGTTGCAGGATGCGCACCAAAGGTATTCCGGCCGCTTTCATGGCTAACAGCTCGAAGCGTTCTCCCAGGTTGCCGAAAGTGATCAGAGAAGCCAGTAGAATGGCCAGAGGCAAGGCCATCGGGACCAACGTCAGGCTGGCATAATAGAAAAAACGGGCCAGTACGTCCACGGGCAATCCCTTGCCCACAAGGTCGTTTACATGGCGCCACATGAATTGCATCATAAAGATGAACAAGCATACGAAGAACGTACCCATAAAAAGCAACAGATACGATTTCAGGACAAATAAGTCGATCTTCTTTATGAATTTCATTTATCAGCCGGGATTTGCAAATCGCTGCAAAGTTAGTATAAAAAAGACAGAGCGCTATCATCTTTCCCGTTATTATTTTTAATAACGCGCATGTAGGCCTCATTTTCCGGGGGAGGGAAAAAGATGTGCGAATTCAGATGCCGCTGACCCGGAAGAGGGTCTCCAGCTGCTTTTCCCAAAGTTCTTCCAGTTCGGCGGCTTCGTCTTCGTCGGCGAAGTCGATGACACTTAATACAAAGTCGCGGGTCAGTTCGTCTTGTTCAATGCTTAGCTCCATGAAGGCATGAGGATCCGTCTCGTCGTCCCAGTGCAGTTGCAGGACCATGCCCTCTGTCGAACGCCTGATACGGGCTGTGCGCTCTTCGTGTTTTCCCCAGCGAAACCGGAGTGTGTCGTCTGTATGTACTACTTCGTCGGCGAACCATTTGGCCAGTCCTGCCGGTGTGCCAATCATATTCCATATCATGTTCCGGCTTTTGGAACGGAGCACATACTCCAGTAAAATTTTCTTTTTTGGCATTACAGGTGAATGAATTTAAGGCAACTGTTGGCAAAATAAACATTTTTTTCCGGGTTAGAATAATTTTTCTTCTCTTTTTTTTGTGAAAACAAAAAGAATGTCTACCTTTGCACTCGAAATCAAGAGAGGCGGGATAGCTCAGCTGGTTAGAGCGCATGATTCATAATCATGAGGTCCCCGGTTCAATCCCGGGTCCCGCTACGAAAGGGAAGAAGATTCAAAATAGACAACTATTTTGAATCTTTTTTTGTTTGAGCATATACGCTGTGTTTATATCACCGGAAGAAGATTTAGGGGAAGACGACTTTTGAAAGTTTCGGACAGGTTGATTGTGAAAATCGCCGGCAGTCTCTTTGCGAAAACTGCCGGCGACGGGAAGAGCGGGTGCAATCCTTTTTATTTCTTTTTTCTGACTTTTACGGGGTATACGCCCGTGTGCGTCGGCGTGACGGGCCGGATGGTGCCGTCGGGGTTGAATTCCATACGGTCTATACAAACCTGGCGGTGGAAGCCGGGTCCTTTCTCGCGTTTCAGATAGTTCTTATTGATGCGGTGGTAGACCATGTACCATTCGTCTTTGCCGGGAAGCTGAAGCACGGAATTGTGGGCCGGACCGTAGATTTCCGCTTCGGGACGCTGTATGAGGATGACTGGATCGGCGGCAACTTCGATAGGGCCGAGCGGAGAGCGTGCCGTGCCGTAGGCTACGTGATAGTTGGGCGATCCCGTGTCGTCCACGCTCCACAGGAAATAGTACAGCCCGTTGCGGTAGAACACGTAGGGGGCTTCCCGGTAGGCGTAATCCTTCAGCGAACCGCCTTGCGGAGTCATCAGGCGTACGGTTTCCTCTTTAATGCTGGTCATGTCGGCGTTCAGTTCGGCTCCGGCCATATATCCGTTTCCCCAGTACAGGTAGCTTTTTCCGCTTTGCGGATCGGTAAATACGTCCACGTCGATTTGTTGCCCGTGGTTTTGGCCTTCCGGCCGTTTGTCGATGAGCGGGCGTCCCAGGTCGGTGAAAGGCCCGGTAGGATGATCGGCTACGGCCACACCGATGGCTTTCCCGTGAGGGGTGTTTCCACTGTAATAGAAGAAATATTTGTATTGTCCGTTTATAAGTTTCTCTTCTATGCAGGGTGCCCAGGCATTTCCGTCGGCCCATGGCACCTGATCAGTGCCCAGATCCAGCATGATGCCTTCGTGTTTCCAGTCTGTCAGGTCCTTGGAACTGAACACGGTAAAGTAATATCCTCCCCAGCCGGGCGCACCGTCAGTGGTGGAATAGATGTAGAACCGGCCCGTCTGGTTGGAATAGAGGATTTCCGGGTCGGCGTGGAATTCCGGCAGGATGGGGTTTCCGCTGCTGCGTTTTTGGGCAGTCAGTGTGTTGTTGGCATTTCCCAGTGTGAGGCAAAGCAACAGGGCGTAAAATGTCTTTTTCATAAATGATAGCTATAAAGTAATAAACATCAATCGTTTGGGCCCGCCATGGACAAAAACAGCTTGTCGGGCGGACTGTTTCTCGTTGCGGAGCGGAAAACTTCACAACGTGGTGTGTGGTGTAAACGGCAAGCCTCGGTTTGTACACATCAAGCCTTGGTTTGCAGCGAACGTGACGTCGTTTTGAACCGTCCGGCTGGCGGAGAAAGATTCGGATCTGCAGGCAGGCGGTTTTCACTCTGCCCGATGTATGGAAATCTTTCCGGTTGTGCTTAACATCCCATTACCTCGCGGTAGAAGTCGAGCATCTCGAAAATCTCTTTTTTATCCGCGTGCTGGTTGATGCGTATGTCGCCCACGTGTCCCAGCAAGGTGAAGTTGATGATGCCCGATGCGTTCTTCTTGTCGTGTGTCATGTACTCGTACAGGCGTTCGTACTGCCGGCAATCGAACGGGAAGACACCGTAGTGGTCTTTGATGAATTGTACGGTCTGCCGCAAGGTGTCGGTCGGAAAGCCTGTCCGGCGGTTGCTCAGATAAAGTTCGCATACCAGCCCCCAGGCCACGGCGTAACCGTGCAACACCGTCCGTCCCTCGGCCATCGCCAGACTTTCGAGGGCATGCCCTGCGGTGTGTCCCAGGTTCAGCGCTTTGCGGATGCCTTTTTCCAACGGGTCCTCTTGTACGATGCGTTCTTTTATGGCTACGCTGGCGGCTACCAGCCGTTGCAGGTGCCCGTAGTCGATATGTTGCAGGTCGAAATTCATCAGTTCCGCCCATTCTTCGATGCGGCTGATGAGGCCGTGTTTCAGCATTTCGGCATAGCCGGAGCGTATATTACCGTCGTCCAGTGTTTTCAGGAACTCCGTATGAAGCAATACGGCGTATGCGGAATTGAACACACCGATTTCGTTTTTCAGGCCGTTGAAGTTGATGCCTGTTTTCCCGCCTACGGAAGCGTCTACCATAGCCAGCAGGGTGGTGGGTATGTTAACATAGGATATGCCTCGTTTGAATGTAGAAGCCGCGAATCCTCCAAGGTCGGTAACCATTCCTCCGCCCAGATTGATGAGTAGGGAGTGGCGCGTGCCCCCGTGGCAGCTCAGTTCCGTCCACACGTGAGCCAGTGCGTCGAGGTTTTTGTGTTCGTCTGTGGCGCCGATGGTGATTTCATGCGCTTCTTTCAGAAAAGCGAAGTCGCGGATGAGGGGCCAGCATTGCTCGCGCGTTGTACGGTCGGTCAGCACAAAAAGGCGGTCGTGCGGACAGGAAACGACGATCTTTTTCAAATCATTCTCCAGGTCACGGGAGAGGATAATGTTTTGTGGGTTCATGTGTGCAATATGTAATGTACGTCACAAAGATAATCATTTTCGTCCGAAAAGTCTGTTGGCGACCACAGAAGAGCGCTTTTTTTATGTCTTTTGCCGATGCGGAACAAAAGAGGCGGCGTCGGGGGAGGGATTCATGTTCAACTTTTTGTACCTTTGTGCGGGCTAAGGAAAGCCGGCAGATGTTGTTTTATGTTAAAACAAGTCCAGCTGTTAAACCAATCGCTTCGTAAGGTATCCTACCAAGCGTGAACGGATATGCAAAATCAAAAAAATTAGAATAGAACTATGAAAAAGCAAGTAATGACGCTCTTGCTTTTGTGTCTGGCTGTGAGTACATGGGCGCAGAAGGTGACTGTCAGCGGTGTGGTGATGGATGGAGAAATGAACGAGGCGATGCCTTCGGCTACGGTGGTCTTGTTGAAAACGGACAGTACGCAGGTGACGGGTGTCACCACCGATATGAAAGGGGCTTTCAAGTTGCCGGCTGTGAAAATCGGCTCTTATATATTGAAAGTGTCTTTTGTGGGATACAAACCGCTCACCCGCAATCTGCAACTGGTCAAGGGGCAGAAAACCGTGGATGTCGGTGAGCTGACGCTGATGACGGATGCCGTATGGCTGAAGGGAGCCGAGGTGACGGCTCGTGCGGCACAGGTGGAAATGAAAGCCGATACGTTCGTCTACAACAGTGCCGCCTACCGGCTACCGGAAGGATCGGCTCTGGAAGAACTGGTGAAAAAGTTGCCGGGAGCCGAAGTCACTGAGGACGGTACCATTAAGATTAACGGTAAGGAGGTGAAAAAGATCATGGTGGACGGAAAGGAGTTTTTCGACAATGACACGAAGATGGCCATGAAAAACCTTCCCACCAAGATGGTGGACCGGATAAAGGCGTATGACAAGAAGAGCGATTATACGCGCGTGACGGGCATTGACGACGGTGAAGAGGAGACGGTGTTGGACCTGACGGTGAAGAAAGGAATGAAAGAGGGATGGTTGGTGAATACCGATGCGGGCTACGGTACGGAGCAACGGTATACAGGGAAAGCCATGATCAACCGTTTCACCGATCATTTCCAGTTCTCGGTAATCGGGTCGGCCAACAACGTCAACGATAACGGTTATCCCGGAGGCGGATTTCGCGGATGGGGCGGTTCCAGGGGCGGCCTTGTAGCCAGCAAGATGGCCGGTATGAACTTTGCATGGGACAATAACAAACGGGATAACGAAGCCGGAATGTTGAAACTGGGAGGTAACGTACGCTACAGCCACAGCAGCAGCGATTCGGAAACGAAAACCAATTCGGAAACGTTCCTGACGGGCAATGCGGCAAATTCCTTTTCCAATAGCCGGAACAAATCGTTGTCGGGCAACACGTATGTAAACGGAAATTTCCGCTTCGAGTGGGCGCCGGATACGATGACGAATATCCTCTTCCGACCCAACTTCTCATACTCGGAATCGTACGGAAGTTCCGGCAGCAAATCGGTTACTTTCAATGCCGATCCTTATGCGAAATATACCGATCCGTTGAATCAGTACCTTGAAGAAGACGAGACGCTGGTCAATAGCAATGAGCGCGAGTCCAAGAACGAAGGTAATTCCAAAAGTGTGGACGGGCGCCTGCAAGTCAACCGGCGCCTGAACAGTCGCGGGCGTAACATTACCTTGAATGCTTCGGCCGGATATATGACGAGCGAGAACACTTCTTTCAGCATCTCGCGCATCCGTTTTTATCAGGAGACGGATCCCGACAAACAGCAGAGCTATACCAATCAATATAACCTCAGTCCTTCGAAAAATCATAACTATCGGGGACAGTTGAGCTACAGCGAGCCGCTTTTCAAAGGGGCTAACCTGCAATTCAGCTATAGCTTTCAATATCGGTATTCCGATTCCAACCGCTCCATGTATTCATTGGATTCTTTGTTGTCGAAGGGGCTGGTGACGGAAGAAGAACTTTATCTGGGTTATATACCGGGAACGGATCTGCTGGAGTTATGCAAGAACAACGTGAACAGCCAGTATGCTACATACAAGGAGTATAATCAGGAGGCGGCCGTGATGTTCCGTTATGCGAAGGGGGAAATGAGACTGAACGCCGGTGTGTCGCTGCAACCGCAGACCACGGATATGGACTATAAGAAAAACCGCTTGGATACGACCGTCACACGCCATGTCTTTAACTGGGCCCCTCGTGTGGACTTCCGCTACAAATTTTCCAATACTAGTCAGATCCGTGTGCGTTATAACGGATATGCCAGCCAGCCTTCGATGACCAACTTGCTGGATGTCACGGATGACTCGGACCCGTTGAACGTGTCCCGTGGTAATCCCGAGCTGAAGCCTTCGTGGACGAACCGCATGAACCTTTTTTATAACAACTACGACCCGGAGAAACAGATGGGCTGGATGGTTCACGCCAATGCCAGTATGACGAACAACAGTATCAGCACGGCTGTGACGTATGACGAGCTTACCGGTAGGCGGACTACACAGCCGATGAATATCAACGGCAACTGGAATACAAACGGTGCACTGATGTTTAATACGGCTTTAGGACCGAAAAAGTATTTTAATGTGTCCACCTTCAGCCACATGGGCTATACCAATGCGGTTGGGTATATCAGTACGAATACGCGCGGAGGGCGGGTGCAGGTGAATGTGCCGGCCGGAGCTCCGGTCAAGAACACCACCCGGACCACGCAGTTGGGCGAGCGCCTGAATCTGAACTTCCGTAACGATCTGTTGGAAGTGGGCGTGAACGGCAATATCAATTATCAGCATGCCCGGAATGTGTTGCAGGAGAATGCCAACCTGGATACGTACAATTTCTCGTACGGTGCGAACGCTACTTTTAACTTCCCGTGGAATATGAGTTTGTCTACCGACTTGAACGAGGATTGCCGTCGCGGTTATGACGATGCTTCGATGAATACGAACGAATGGATATGGAATGCTCAGCTTTCGCAGTCTTTCCTGAAGAATAATGCGGCTACGGTGAGCGTGCAATGGTACGATATCCTGCGTCAGCGCAGCAATATCAGTCGTACGCTTTCGGCAACGCAGCGCACGGACACGTGGACCAATGCCATTAACAGTTATGTGATGGTGCACTTTATCTATCGGCTGAATCTGCTGGGCAATAAAGAGGCACGTAGCGGAATGCCCCGTATGGGCGGCCCGGGAGGTCCCGGTGGACGGGGCGGCAACCGGGGAGGAGGCTTTGGAGGCCCCGGGCGTCACTTCTGATCCGTACAGAGCCAGCGAAGGGAAAATGGCCGGTATCTTGGTGTGAGGTCTGGTGAGATATCCTTGGCGAAGCGAGATATTGCCGCCCCCCGGAAATAGCTGTCCGGGGGCGGTACTTTTTATACAGCCGATACCTTTTTACGTTGATTTAACGTCTGTTCTGTTCGTTTCTCGTATCTTTTGTGTAAGTTTGTCCGCATGACAGGCGTAAGTCTTAACAAAATGTAAAAGATGGATTACAAGGTTCTTTTGTATGGTGCGTTGGGAGCTGTTTATCTGATAGTGCTCCTGAGCGTAATGTTGGTCATCGTGCTGGAGAACCGGCAGCCGGTGCGGACGGTGGCATGGATATTGGTGTTGATGTGCTTCCCCGTGCTGGGTCTGGTTATCTATGCTTTCTTTGGCCGCAATCTGAAGCGCGGGGCACTCATCAGCAAGGTCTGTGCCGTTCAGTTGGCTCGCCGTTCCGCTCATCGCTTTTACCGCTCCTGTTTTCCGGTGGTGCCCGAAGAACATGCCCGTCTGATCTATCTTTTCCGTCGGCAGAGCGTTTCTTTTCTTTATCCCGATAACGATGTGAATGTGTTTACGGAAGGACCGGCGATGCTGGAGCAGATGTTGTGTGACATGGCGGCTGCGCGCGATCATATTCATGTGGAGTTTTACATTTTTGAGGACGACGAAACGGGCCGCAGGGTACGTGATTGCCTGATGAAGAAGGCTGCCGAAGGGGTGCAGGTGCGGGTGATATACGATGATGTGGGGTGCTGGAATGTGTCTTCCGCTTTCTTCGCCGAAATGAAAAAGGCTGGTATTGAGGTCTGTGCGTTCCTGCCGGTAAGGTTCCCGCTGTTTACCAGTAAAGTGAATTATCGGAACCATCGCAAGATCGTTGTTGTGGACGGCAAGGTGGGGTATGTGGGAGGCATGAACCTGGCCGACCGCTATTTCAACGGTGCCGCCGACCGCAAGGGGTGGCGCGATACCCATATGCGCCTTGCCGGGAATGCCGTACTGGGCCTTCAGCGGGCCTTCCTGGCGGATTGGTATGTGGCCGGGGACGAATTGATAGCTTCTTCACGCTATTTCCCGGAACATGTGGCGGAGGAAGACAAGGTTCCGGCAGGCGGCATATCCGCTCGAAAGGTACAGATGCAGGTGGTCACCTCCATCCCTACCGATGTCTGGCCCGATATTATGCAGGGACTGGTACTGATTCTGCTGCGGGCCAAACGATATTGTTATATTCAGAGCCCGTATTTTATCCCTACCGACCGTGTGCTGTTTGCCATGCAGACGGCAGCGATGTCCGGGGTCGACGTCAGGTTGATGCTTCCCGAGCATGCCGACAAAAAGATTCTGACGTGGGCCTCGCGTTCTTACTTGACTGATGTGATGCGGGCCGGGGTGAGGGTGTATCTGTACCGAAAGACTTTTTTACATGCAAAGGCGTGGGTGAGCGACGATTCGCTGTTTTCTTGCGGCTCCACCAACATGGATTTTCGCAGTTTTGAGCATAACTTTGAGATCAATGCCTTTGTCTACGATAAAAAGATCGCCCAGACCATGAAACGTGTATTCGTAAACGATCAACAGCATTGCAGGTTGCTGAACCTCGAACGGTGGATGGAACGTTCCACCTGGCGGCGTGTGTCGGAGTCGCTTATTCGGGTATTGACACCGCTGCTCTGAAGAAGGAGAAATTCACACTGCCGTAGGCGCGATGCTCTATGAACAGCGGATGAGCGCTGAAGTCGTTTGTCTTTCCGTGTTCCAGCACAAACAGTCCGTCTGCTGTCAGCAGGTTGTTTTCCAGTATCAGAGCGGGCAGTTTTTCCAGTTCCGGGAGGGCATACGGCGGATCGGCAAAAATAAAGTCGAACTGTTCGCGGCATCGGCTCAGGAAACGGAATACGTCGCTTCGTATGGCGATGCATTGTTCATCGCGGAGGGCCCGCAACACTTGTTGTATGAAAGCAAAATGCCGGTTGTCCTTTTCGACGGAGATTACGCGCCCGCATCCCCGCGACAGCAGTTCAAGAGTGATGCTCCCCGTTCCTGCGAAGAGATCCAAGGCGGTTGGCGCGCTGTCGAAATCCAAATACCCGTTGAGGACGTTGAAAAGGTTCTCTTTGGCGAAATCCGTGGTCGGACGGGCTTTGAAAGTGCGGGGCACTTCGAAATGCCGACCCTTGTACTTACCTGTGATAACTCTCATAGCTTGTTTTTGCTGGATAATAAGATAAAGATGTCAAACGGTATCTGAGAAATTGCCGTTTGGGGGAGATTCGGAAACAGATGTCGGGGAGTTATTTCTTTAACCTGGCGCAGGTAAGTTCTTAAGGTAGGCAACAGGCCGATAAACGGGCTAGTGCCGACCAGCAGACATTCGTCTGCGGATGCGTTCAGCTCCATCAGTTTCCAGGCATACAGGAGATAATATACGGCGTCTTGCTGTCCTGCCACAGCATACGAATTGGCGAAGTTGAGCTTTCCTTCCTGAAAGCGGAAAAGGAACATTTCTCCGTCGTGAAAGTAAACATACAACCGGCTGTTCTTGGCATTTTGCTGCTCGTTGTATGTTTGCAGTGCTTCGAGCATCACACCCTCCGTTCCAAGAAATTGCAGCCCTATGGGGTAGCGCTCCTGCAGGACGCGTTCTACGTCCTTGTCGATAGCGCTCAGCTCGACCACTTCCAGCGAGGGCAGGATATTATAGACAATGCGGTGCTTGTGCGGGTCGGCCTGTGAGAATGTAAGGCGGAAAAGTGCTTCTGCCTCGTCTTTTTTGAAGTGTTCAAGCGGTACGCGGGTGTCCGGCATAGTGGTCAGCACATACACGCCCGCATTGCTTTTGGAGCACAGCGAGGAGTTTTGCAACGCTTGTTGCAGTCTGTTTGCATATTCCTCACCCTCCCCTACGGTGTAGTCCTCTTTTTGGATGAACGCAAGATCCGAAGGGTTGTTTACGAAAAAAGAAAATCCATCCGTGCGGAGACGGATGGATAGACTATATGACCGGCCTGTTTTATTCCCAGTTACCTGCATTATTATTGTTGCTGTAAAGGTCACCGATCTTCAGACCCGGATAACGGCTGGTTTTATCGGCCAGATCGTTCAGGTTGTAAATCTCGCGTGCATTCATACCTTTTAAATAAGCGTCGTATTTGGCACCGCATTCCATTACGTTCATGATGGTACCCGATTTGTTTTTGATGAAACCGGTTACCAGTTCGAATTTCTCGCCTCCGGAGTAGGGGATATATTCTAATGAATCAGCAACGAAATCTTTTCCGAAGATCGTGTCTGCCAATGAAACCCATGTCGTGTCGCGGCGGAAATTCTCCAGACCGTTGGCAGCGATGGCGGCAGCATTTCCGCTGTTTACGATAGCGGCTGCTTTGGCTTCCGTCAGTCCTTTTTCCATTTGGGCGTCTGTCAGATCTCCTATTTTGTTAACGAAAGGAACTTTGCCTGTTTTAACAAATTCAACCAGTTTGGACAGCGTGTCGCAGAATTGTCCCTCGTGCTGCTGGCGATACTGGTCCTGAGCTTCCCTGATATGGATAAGGCGCTCTCTTACGGCTGCTTCGCGCACGGCCTTTTCTTCATTGAAATGAATAGGCTCCATGATACTGCCGTAGCAGATATAGAGTAAGCCCAGCGCGCAAAGTCCTAAAATGACATTAATTGCTGTTTTCATGATAAGTTATAATTATTATTGTTACATTCGCATCGCAAAAATAGAACAAATAAATTTAATATCCGACATTTCGGTGAATTTTTTACGCCACAATAATGATAAAAGATGAATTGCAGCGGCTGATATTGCGGAATTTGGGTCATCCTCCCACCGCAGAGCAGGAGGCTGCCGTAACTGCTCTGACGGATTTTCTCTTGTCGGGGTCGGCTGATTCCCTTTTTTTGCTCCGGGGGTATGCCGGTACCGGAAAAACCACCTTGATAGGGGCCTTGGTTAAGGTGCTGGACAGCCTGAAGCGGAAGGTCGTATTATTGGCTCCTACGGGGCGGGCGGCCAAAGTGTTCGCCCTATATGCCGGGCATCCGGCTTTTACCATCCATAAGAAGATCTACAGGCAACGGGCCTTTTCGGATGATGTAGATAATTTTACACGGAATGTGAACCTGCATCAACATACGCTGTTTCTGGTGGACGAGGCTTCCATGATAGCCAACGAAGGTTTGTCGGGGGCGGTGTTCGGTACCGGGCGCCTGCTGGACGATTTGGTTCAGTTCGTGTATTCGGGCGTGGGATGCCGGCTGTTGTTTATCGGCGACGCCGCGCAGCTTCCGCCGGTCGGCGAGGCGGAAAGTCCGGCTTTATCCGTCGAAAGTCTGCGGGGATATAATCTGGAGGTGGAGGCGGTGACACTGACACAGGTGGTGCGCCAGATCCGTGATTCGGGGATTTTGTGGAATGCCACGCAGATCCGGCGGATGCTGACGGAAGAGGAGGTGTTCGCTTTTCCCCGGGTGCGCCTGGCCGGCTTCCCGGATGTGCGCCGTGTGTCGGGTAATGAACTGATCGAATGTATTGAAGAGTGTTATAATAAATGCGGCACGGATCAGACATTGGTGGTGACTCGTTCCAATAAGCGGGCCAATCTGTATAACAACGGGATACGGGCGCGGATTCTGGGCTATGAGGAGGAACTTACCGGCGGCGACCGTCTCATCGTGGTTAAGAATAACTATTATTGGCCGGAAAGTAAGGAAGAGGACGGCGGGATGGACTTTATCGCCAACGGTGATGTGGCCACCGTGCTCAGATTCCGCCGGGAACGGTCGCTCTACGGTTTCCGTTTTGCCGATGTGGTGCTCCGTTTTACGGATTATGACGATTATGAGACGGAGGCTACCGTACTGCTGGATACGCTGCAGAGCGAGGCTCCCGCTTTGTCGCGCGAGCAAAGCCAAGCCTTGTTTCAGTCGGTATGGGCGGACTATCCCGAGGTGACCAATAAGCGCGAACGCATGAAGAAAGTGAAGCAGGACGTGCATTACAACGCTTTGCAGGTGAAGTATTCCTATGCCGTCACCTGTCATAAGGCGCAAGGCGGACAGTGGCAGAATGTTTTTGTGGATCAGGGATATATGACGGAAGACAGGCTTTCGCCCGATTATTTCCGGTGGTTGTATACTGCTTTTACGAGGGCCACGGAGAAACTGTTTCTCGTGAACTGGCCGGAGGAGTACCTGGAGGCCGTAGAGGAGTGAGGCGGTGCGGCGCCTCCTCCTCGGTGTGTGCGGCGGGGGGGAGGCGGTGTGGCTTTATTATAGAGGTACGTGCGTGCGGTTCCGCCGTGGGCGCTTTGCGGAGTGGCGGGGCCGCCTTCCTTTCTCCCGCCTTGGCGCAGCGGATGCTGCCGGCGCCCATGCCCTGTCTCGCTCGGCGCGTGAATATGCAGCCTCGCAGGTGCGTCCTTTTTCTGTCCAAAGGTTCATCCCACTCTTTCGTCTGAAAAATTCATTCTTCCCCGCAACAAACCTTCCGTTCTGCGGAGAGCATCTTGCGGGTGTGCGCATAAAAACTACCCACCAAGCCTTGGTTTGTACAGACAGAAGTTTTGTTTGTACGAATCAAGGTTTGGTGGGTACAGATCGTGCTTTGGTTGGTATTTCTCCCGCCCTCGGCGGGAGAAATAGTTCGGCACGGTAGTGCTTATCCTTGTCCGTGGACCGATTTTTATTTCACCTCCCACTCGAAGATGCCCGACGAATTGTCCTTCGGCAGGCGCAGTTCCAGTTTCAGGGCAGTGGTCACCACGGCGTCGAATGTCACGCTGTTGAGCGCGCCTTTCTGCACGTCGTAGGGCGAGGTGTTCTTCACCGGTTGCCACTCTCCGTTGGCGTCGCGATACTGAATGTTCCAGCTCGCCGGCACCCGGCATCCGCCCCACGGCGCGTCGTCGAACCAGTAGACGTTGCAACGGCTCACGCGTGTCAGTTCCTTGAATTCATAGGCCACCCATTCCGTGGCGTCCTTCTTGGGCCACCAGTGCAGGTAGGGCATACTGCGGTCGTCAGCGTCGGTCGGCATCAGTCGGTCGTTCACGGCGTTGAGCGAGGCGCTCTCCACGCTGGCCGTCACGCGGCTCTCGCTGCTGATGGTGGGCGGCAGTGCGGGCTGTGTGGCGCGCAGGTCCTGCGGCAGCCATACGCTCATGTCGCCGCTTCCCCGGTGCGCCCAGGCGTAGTAAGGTATCATCTCCAGCGTCACATGGTGCGAACGGAGCGTGCCGTCGATCTCGAAATATAGTGTCTGTGCCAGCGTGGTGAGGGCTTGTATGCCTTTGGCCGGAAGACCTTTCGCCTCGCGGAGATTGAACTCCGGCTGCTGGTTCATCAGCACCTGGTCGATGTCAAAATCATTGTCGGGCCATTCGGCGCAATATACCAACGGGCCCCGCTCCACGGCGATGCGTCCCCGGTCGGCCACCACCTTCTCGTTGGCCCGCACCGTGCGCACCGGCATGTCCATGTGCAGCTCCACGGTGTCGCCCTTTTTCCACTTGCGGGCGATGCAGTAGTAGCCGTTCTCCATCACGCCCTCGGCGGCCTGTCCGTTCACGCGCACCTCAAACTGCGGGTGCAGTCCGTCGGTGTAGCGGTAGAGGCCGCTCGGCACCACCTCGCCTCGCAGCCATCCCGGGATACGCACGCGCAGGGTGAAGTTCGTGCGGGCGGCCTTGCTCACGGTCAGTGCTATGCGGCCGTTCCACGGATAGTCGGTCTGCTGGCGCAGCTCCACGGTCTTGCCGCCCAAGGACAGCCGTGCCGTGTTGCTCATGAACAGGTTCACGTAGATATTATTGTCTTTCACAGCGTAGACATATCCCGGAAGAGACGGAATAAACCGGCTGACATTGCTCGGGCAACAGGCGCATCCGAACCAGGGCTGGCGCTGATGCTGCCCCATGCTTTGCAGCGGATTGGGATAGAAGAAGGCGCCGCCGTCGATGCTCATCCCGCTGATGACGCCGTTGTAGAGTGTCCGTTCCAGACAGTCGTAGTACTTGCTGTCGCCGTGCAACAGGAAGAGCCGGTAGTTGAGGTATACCTGTGCGATGGCCGCACAGGTCTCGCAATAGGCGCTCATGTTGGGCAACTCGTAGTTGGCTCCGAATGCTTCACCGTTTGAGGTGGCCCCCACGCCGCCTGTAATATAATATTTCTTTCTGACGATGTTTTCCCAGATACGGTCAATGGCCCGTATGTAGGCGGAATCGCCTGTCAGGGCGGCCACGTCGGCCATGCCGGTATACATGTAGCCGGCCCGTACGGCATGCCCCACGGCTTCGTCCTGTTCCGTCACCGGTCGGTGGGCTTGGCTGTAGGCGTCGCGTCGGGCCGTTTTGCCGCGCATGTCCAGGAAGAAACGGGCTTGGTCCAGGTATTTCTTCTCTCCTGTCACGGTGTAGAGCTTGGCCAGTGCCATTTCGGCGATCTGATGGCCCGGTACCACGCACTTTTGTCCTTCGGTCGGACCGATCTCCCGGCATACGCAGTCGGCGTAGCGGAGGGCTATATCCAAAAATTTGCGGCTCCCCGTGGCCTGATAGTGTGCGATGGCGCCTTCCACCATGTGCCCCAGGTTGTAAAACTCATGGCTCAGGTCTTCCACCTTCTCCCACCGCTGTTTGCCGGCCCAGTTGTGCGGATGTTCCGGGTTCATGGTGCGCGATGTGTACAGGTAACCGTCCGGCTCCTGTGCGGCGGCCACGATGTCGAGCACACTGTCTATATAATGTACCGTTTGCGGGTCGGGGTAGGTTTGCAGCAGATAGCTGGCTCCTTCGATCGTCTTGTACACGTCCGTGTCGTCAAATGAGAATCCGCCCACTTTGTATTCCTTGCTGGGATGGGCCGCTTTCACGAAGTTCTCATAGCGTCCTTCTTCCTCGCATTTGCGGAAGGCCAGCGGAACGGTCACTTTTCGACAGGCTTCCAGCCGTTGGCCCCAAAAGGATTCCGGAAATACTTTGACGACCGTGAAGTTGACCGGAGAGATCGGATAACCGTTATTTTGTGCCTGGATGATGTTTGTTGTTACCGTTCCTGTCAGCAGGGCTGCGGAAAGGATCATAGTCTTAGCCGGTTTTTTCATACCTTTTGTTTAGTTTTCTTTAAAAGGTCTCTTTCGGTATGCTGAGGCGTGAAATAAAAAGACCGTTCCTTCACTCACGTGAAAAAACGGCCTTTTTTTCCCTCACTAGAGAATACTTTAATTAACCCTTTATTATTTAACTTAATTTTAATACGGTCCTTTAAAGGAGGAATCAATCGCATCCTTTAAAAGACAATGCAAAGATACGTAAATCCTTTTTATCTGCAAGGCTATAAGTGTAAAAACAACACCTTGAAGACGATATTTAACCTCTATTAACAATGTAATCGGTTATGAAGCATTCCTTTAAGTAAAATCAAGGCCTGATTTAACATTTTTCGAGCGTTTTTTTTGCCAAAATTGGGTGCGCACACAAAAACGGACGTGATTGTCCGGCTCAAAAAAATACATAAAAAAGTATTCAAATTCGGGTGGAACTGCCCTTGCTCGTAAAAAAATGGTTATATTTGTAGGGTAGAATCTAATACTTGTTTAACAAAATTCTCAATTATGGAACAATCGACCTTAAAAAACATTGTGGCCCAATTTGCCATACAAGGAACCGTATCCGAAATCGCTCCTTTGGGTGCCGGCTTGATTAATGATACTTTTAAAGTAAAAACGGCAGAGCAGGATTGCCCCGATTATGTGTTGCAGCGCATTAACCATGCCATTTTCCCGGATGTGGCGATGCTTATGGACAACATTCAGGCGGTGACGTCACATATTCGTGGCAAACTGGAAGCTGCCGGTGAGACGGATATAGAGCGTAAGGTGTTGACTTTTGTGCCATTGAAAGACGAGGACAAATATTTTCTATATACGGGGGAAGCTTATTGGCGTATTATGGTGTTCATCCCTGATGCCGTAACCAAACAAGCCGTCAATCCGGAATCATCCTATACGGTCGGCGAAGCCTTCGGAAAATTCCAGGCCATGCTGGCGGATATTCCCGTACAACTGGGTGAGACTATTAAGGACTTCCACAATATGGAGTTCCGCTTGCAGCAACTGCGTGAAGCCGTCAAGGAAAACAAAGCCGGGCGGTTGGCCGAAGTGCAGTCTTATGTGGACGAAATAGAGAAACGGGCGGAAGAGATGTGCAAGGCCGAACGCATGGGCCGGGAGGGCAGTCTGCCCAAACGCATCTGTCACTGCGACACGAAGGTGAACAACATGATGTTCGACAAGAATGATAATGTTCTGTGTGTGATAGATTTGGATACGGTGATGCCGAACTTCATCTTCTCAGATTACGGCGACTTCCTGCGCACCGGAGCCAATACGGCCGAAGAGGATGAAGCCGATTTGACGAAAGTAAGTTTTAATATGGACATATTCAAAGCTTTTACACAAGGCTATTTGAAATCTGCCGGTAGTTTCCTTACTCCGAATGAGATCGAAAATCTGCCTTATGCCGCTGCTTTGTTCCCGTATATGCAATGTGTGCGTTTCCTGGCCGACTATATCAACGGCGATACGTACTACAAAATTAAATATCCCGAGCATAATCTGGTGCGTACGAAGAATCAGTTCCAATTGTTGCTGAGCGTAGAAGAGCATACGCCCGAGATGAAAGCTTTCGTGGCAGAGTGTCTGAAGTAACCCTTTTTTATATAACTTGTACGGAACGGTCGAGATGTTTTTTATCTCGGCCGTTCTCTTTTTTACACCTTATTTATATATATAAGAAGGGAGGGCTTTGTCGGAAGAAAGAGGAATGTTGCTTTTTAGTGAACGGGTAGTAACAATGTCGCATTTTTTGGTTAGCTTTGTAAGCGTATTCCATTAAAAACAGATTGTTTTATGTTTGCCATCCATTTTTTACGGGGTTTTATGAAAAGGAGACTGTCGTTTAGGGTCGTGCTCCTGGTTGTGGTGTTAGGATTCACGGTAGGGGGTGAATCAGGTTTTCTACGGGCTCAGGCGCCGCAGACAACTGTTCAGCGTCCGTCTACCGTGCGGGGATGGGCGGAACGCCTGGAGAAGTTCGGGAAAAACATTCCTCAGGAGAAAGTGTTCCTGCATTTGGATAATAACTGTTATTTTGTGGGGGACACCATCTGGTTCAAGGCTTACGTGGCACGTACGGACAGCAAGCAGTTGTCGCGCCTAAGCGGTGTGCTCTATGTGGATTTGTTCACACCGGAAGGCTATTTGTGCGAGCGCCGGCTCATACAGCTTAAACAGGGACAGGGGCACGGTTGCATCGCTTTGTCCGACTCCGTTTACGGCGGATATTATGAACTGAGGGCGTATACCCGTTGGATGCTGAACTGGGGAGAGTATGAGCATCCGCATACTCCCTATGCCGCCGGTTGGTTCTTCAATTCGGACATGGCGAAGGAATATTACCGTGATTACGACAAATTGTATTCTCGTGTGTTTCCCGTGTATGACAAACCGCAGACGCCGGGCGATTATGTGCAGGACATGACAACGCGTCCTTTGACCCGATATTTTAAAAACACCGATACGAAAGAGGAGGCAGTCCTCTCCTTCTTCCCGGAAGGGGGAAGCCTGGTGGCAGGAGCGGAGACGCGCATCGCCTTTGAAGCCAATAACCAGGACGGTAAGCATTTGGAGGGGAAACTGACGGTACGCGATCGTGGTGGAAATGTGGTGGCACAGGCCGAGACAGAGCATCGGGGCAGGGGGACATTTGTGTTGGCCTGTCGCCCCGGAGAACGTTATAAGGCCGTGTTCCAGAGTGGGGGGCTTACGGCGGAGAAGTCTTTTCCCGAACCGGTGGGGACGGGATGTGCGTTGCAGGTGGAACCGACCGAAGCGGAATTGCGCATTCAAGTGCATCCGGTGGGCTTGCCGGCTGAGGAAAAGTTGGGGATGACCATCATGAGCAGCGGTGTGTTGCAGACATTCCGGGAAATCGGCTCTTCCGGTAAGCAAACGATTACCGTTCCGATGGAAGATCTGCCGGCAGGAGTCAATCAGGTTACGGTCTTCAATGCCGACGGACGGGTGTATGCCGATCGCCTGTTCTTTGTTAATCTAGACGAACCGGCTTCCGGCAAGCTTGTGTTCGAGGGCATAAAGGAAGCGTACCAGCCTTTCGAACCCATCGGTTTGCGGGTGAAGAAGAGAGACGGCGACGGTGGCGGCACGGTGTCGTTGGCGGTACGTGATGCGGCTACGACCGACTACCTGTACGACAATGGTACGCTGCTGACGGAAATGCTGTTGGCGAGTGAAGTAAAAGGTTTTATCGAACAGCCCGGTTATTATTTTGAGAAGAACGACGAGGAGCATCGCCGGCATCTGGATTTGCTGATGCTCGTGCAAGGCTGGCGCCGTTTCAATTGGATGGATATGGCGGAACCGAACCGTTTTGTACTGAAGCATCCTATCGAGAAGACGCAACGGCTCTCGGGCGTGGTGAATAACTATACGGCGGAAGCGGAAGAGGACTTGTTTCGAAGCCGGGCTGAGGAAGACATGCCTGATGACGGGACGGAAAAAGAAAAACCGGCTGAGGTGGCAGGAGATTTTTATCTGCTGTCGGAACAGATGAAGAAGACTAACTCCAATGAGAACAGGTTGGTGAATGCGGTCGACCGCTTTCATGAAAAGGAAAGCCCTCTGAAACGGGAAGTGACCGTACACGCCGAATTTGTTCAGCCCGGCAGTGAACCTGTCATGGGAGAGATGATGACGCAGAAGGGTGCTTTCAGCATACAGGCTCCGATGTTCGAGGGACATTGTGTGTTCTTTCTGGCGGCTGCCGACACGACACAGTTAAAGAAGAACCAGAAGCCTTACGGGTGGGTCAGTCAGGATGAAGGCGAATATGCTCCTTTCTACGTCAGGCTTACTCCCTTTTATCCGCATTTTGTGAAACCTTATACGTATTATCAGCAAAACCGGCCCCCTTTGCCGGTCGGCAGTGCTCTGCAACAGTCGCTCGGGACCGACGAACGATTGCTTTCCACGGTGACGGTCCATACGAAACATGGCGGCAGACGTTCGTTCCTGTACAGCAAGCCGGCATTGGTGGTAGACGCCTATGAGGCTTTCAATTATGTATGCGATCAGGGACTTTGCACCGGAAAGTTTATCGGAGTCGACCGCTTTACAAAAGATGTGGCCCGTGCCTATATCGGTGATATGGGAGAATATCGCGGATATAAGTTCCAGATGCGTTACGATTCCCATGCCCCCGGTTATAACATGTCGCCGGGCGAAAAAAATAAATACAATAAGTTGTACAATCTGGATAAACTGTATATCTATACCGATTATGCTCCGCGACAGGAGGGAAGCAAGCGCTATGAAGCGGCCAATCAACCGGAAGTAATTGTCGATGTTCGCCGCATCCCTGACGAAGGCATGCGCGTCACATATCGCGATCGCCGTTATGTGCTGCCCGGTTTTTCGTTCTGCGAGGATTTTTATCATCCCGATTACAGTACGCGTCCTTTGCCGGAACAAAAGGACTATCGGCGCACGCTATATTGGAATCCCGACCTGAAACTGGACGAAAACGGAGAGGCGGAAATACAGTTATATAATAACTCCAAGGAGACCCGAATCGCAGTCAGTGCCGAAGGGGTGGGAGGCAACAGCGAATGGCTTTCCGGGAGCAGTCATCCCGAAGAGCGCTGATAGGCGTTCCGCTGCGGAGGAAGAAAAAACAGAGGACCGATAAACGTTGTGTGTATCGGTCCTCTGTTTTATGATTTACTGGCAAGCCAGTTCGATGAATTTGTCCAGTGCGGCACTTAACCCGTCGGTGTTCTTTCCGCCGGCTGTAGCAAAATGAGGCTGTCCGCCTCCGCCGCCCTGAATCAGTTTGGCGGCTTCACGGATAAGCTTGCCTACGTGCAGGCCCTGCTCCTTTGCCAATGCGTCGGAAGCGGCTACGGTAAGCATCGGTTTCGATTCGAATACGCTACCCAGCACTACCAAGGCGTTCTCTTGTTCGTTACGCAGTTGGAAAGCGATGTCTTTCACCACCTCGGGCGGCATCGGTAACATGTATCTGAACACAGTTATACCGTTGGTTTGGACGGCTGATTCCACGATATGCTGTTTGATTTGTGCCGCCTTCTCTTTCAGCATGCTCTCCATTTGTTTTTTCAGTACGGCGTTCTCTTCAATGGATTTGTGCACGGCTGCTTTGATATCCGGCACATTGTTGAACAGCATCTTCAGCTCGTTCAATGTGTCTTGTATGGTGTAAAGTGTCTCTTCCACCTTCGCACCGGTGATGGCTTCGATACGGCGTACGCCGGCAGCGACGGAACTTTCGCTCATGATCTTCATCATACCGATCTTTCCGGTAGCGTTCACGTGACAACCGCCGCAGAACTCCACGCTGTTGGCAAACTGTACCACACGTACCTTGTCGCCGTATTTCTCACCGAAGAGGGCGATGGCCCCCAGCTCTTTCGCTTTCTCGATCGGCATGTCGCGATGGTCCTGCAACGGGATATTGGCCCGTATCTTGGCGTTTACCATGCGCTCCACTTCGCGCAATTGCTCGTCGGTCACTTTCTGGAAGTGCGAGAAGTCGAAACGCAGGTACTCGGGAGTGACCAGCGATCCTTTCTGTTCCACGTGTTCGCCCAGCACACTGCGCAAGGCCTGGTCCAGCAAGTGGGTGCAGGTGTGGTTGGCGGCGCTGGCATCGCGCAGGTCGGTATCCACGCAGGCCATAAACGGTGCCTCCGGGTGTTCGGGCAGGTTTTTGGTGATGTGGATGGGCAGGTTGTTCTCCCGTTTGGTATCGATGATTTCCAAGGTCTCGAACTCGGAGCAGATCACGCCCCGGTCGCCCACCTGACCGCCCATCTCGGCGTAGAACGGTGTTTTGTCCAGTACAATCTGATAGAAGGTCTGTTTCTTCTGCACCGTCTTGCGGTAGCGGAGTATGTTACACTCGTATTCCGTGAAGTCCCAGCCTACAAATTCGGTTTCACCTTCGCGGACGACGGTCCAGTCGCTGTTCTCCACAGCGGCGGCGTTGCGTGCGCGCTCTTTCTGTTTCTGCATTTCGGTGTTGAAAGCTTCCTCGTCCACGGTCAGTCCGTTTTCCCGGCAGATCAGTTCGGTCAGGTCAAGCGGAAAACCGTAGGTATCGAACAGTGTGAATGCCTGCACACCGTCGATCACCGTCTTGCCGGCGGCCTTGGTCTCGTTCATCACGCCGTCCAGCAGGCGGATTCCGGTTTCCAGCGTGCGCAAAAACGAATCCTCTTCCTCTTTCATTACCCGGGCGATAAGCACTTTCTGTGCTTCCAGTTCAGGATAGGTGCCCCCCATTTCCTGAATCAGCACCGGCAACAGCCGGTACATGAATGCTTCTTTCCGTCCCAGGAACGTGTAGGCGTAACGTACGGCCCGGCGCAGGATGCGGCGGATGACGTAGCCCGCTTTGGCGTTGCCCGGCAATTGTCCGTCTGCTATGGAGAAAGCGATGGTGCGCAGATGGTCGGCGATGACGCGCATGGCCACGTCTTTCTGCTTGTCTTCTCCGTAACGGCTTCCCGACAGTTCGCCGATAACGCGTATGATGGGTTGGAATACGTCCGTGTCGTAATTGGAACGCTTGCCTTGCATTACGGCGCACAGGCGCTCAAAGCCCATACCCGTGTCGATCACCTTGGCCGGCAGCGGTTCCAGAGACTGGTCGGCCTTGCGATTGTATTGCATGAACACCAGGTTCCATATTTCGATAACCAACGGGTTGTCCTTGTTCACCAGTTCGCGTCCGGGCACTTGGGCCTTCTCTTCTTCGGGACGCAGGTCGATGTGGATCTCCGAACACGGACCGCAGGGGCCTGTAGCTCCCATTTCCCAGAAGTTGTCGTGCTTGTTGCCGTTGATGATGTGGTCCGCTGGCAGATATTGTTCCCAGTATCCGGCGGCTTCGTTGTCGCGTTCCAGGCCTTCTTCGGGCGAGCCTTCGAATACCGTGGCATACAGGTTGCGTTTGTCAATCTTCAGCACCTCCACCAGATACTCCCACGCCCAGTCGATGGCTTCTTTCTTGAAGTAATCGCCGAAGCTCCAGTTTCCCAGCATCTCGAACATGGTGTGATGATACGTATCGTGGCCCACCTCTTCCAGGTCGTTGTGCTTGCCGCTCACGCGCAGACACTTCTGTGAGTCGGTGCAACGTTTGCTGGTAGCCGGACGGTTGCCCAGGATGATGTCCTTGAACTGGTTCATACCTGCATTGGTAAACATCAGCGTCGGGTCGTCTTTGATGACCATCGGCGCCGACGGAACAATGAGATGACCTTTCGACTCGAAGAATTTTTTAAACGAGTCGCGGATTTCGTTTGCTGTCATTGTCTATAATCGGTTATGCGTTAATGTTCTCCTGTTAAAGTGGTGCAAAGATACTCTGTTTTGCCGTCTTGTGCAAAGGATTTGGCATAAAAGGTGGTGGCGCGTCTCGTGGTGGATAAATTCGAAAGCAAGTGAAAGAATGTCGGTGCGTGCCTGCGTCTGAGAGTACATCACACTTCTGCGACAGTCAACAATTGACACATGACGGTCGACATCTGTCGCCCTGAGGATGTGTACTGCATCCGTACCGAAGGGCGTCGAAGCAGGCCGATAAAAAGATGTTCATCAACTTGAAATAAGATTTGTTCAAACATGTGCAGGTTGATGCGGCACTTGAGAATAGCCGGAGAGGTATGATTGTGTAACAAGGAACTTATATCCGTTCGGAGAAGGTACGGTCGCATATCGCCTCCCCGGCTTACCCCTATCATTTGTCCGGAACAACAGCCTTGTGGCGCTCGTCTCTTGTATTTTTTTGGGGTGTTCGGTGCATACCTTTCCGGCATTGGTGAGCGGAAGAGGAGCCTTTACCCTTGCTTTTTTGACGGGTCTATATAGGGTACATGTACCTGTTGGGGTTCTCCTATTGTCTATATAAATTCTTTTATTGTATTGTAATATAGTAGCTTATGTGTTTGTAAACACCTGTGAAACGGCTTTTCAAACCGATTGTGCGCGCGTGCGTATACGCGCGCGTGAGAAGAAGACAAAAACGGGGTGCGCACCAGACTGGCACGTGGTGCGCATCCCGTTTGCACGCGGTGCTCGCCCCGTGATGACGAGATGCGCACCGCTGTCGGGATTTTGTACGTTCGGGATTGGATGAAAAGAGAGACAATATTCTCACAAACCGTTGCAAGGCTTATTTGTTTTGCCTACATTTGCAGAGTAATCGCTCATCAAAGAGGCATTTGACAAAGGGAACATGGCATTGAATCCGAACAAAGAGTTAAAGTTGTTTTACTCCATCAGCGAGGTGGCCGAGATGTTTGATGTGACGGAGACGTTGTTGCGCTATTGGGAAAAGGAATTTCCTACCATCGCTCCGCGAAAGAGCGGGCGCAATATCCGTCAGTACACCAAGGAAGACATCGAGGAGATCCGTCTGGTGCATAATCTTGTGAAGGTACGTGGCATGAAACTGGCGGCGGCCCGCGAAGCGCTTAAGGCCAACAAAGAAGGTACCTTGCAGATTACGGAGGTCATGGAACGCCTGCAAGGCATCCGCGAAGAACTGCTCCGCATAAAAAAAGAATTGGACGGACTGGTGTGAACCGATGATCCCGAGCCTTATAGAGGCGTGAGTGACGAACGGTATTGCCGGGGCGACATGCCCAGCCGTTGCGACACATAGCGGCTGAAATAGGCCGGACTTCCGAACTGCATGATTTCTGCTATTTGCGCAATGGAATACTGAGGGTTGTCGAGGTATTGTTTGATAAGAGGTACGGTGGCGCGGTCAATGAAATAGCTGACACTGTGGCCGGTTTGGCGCCGTACGGTATCCGAAAGGTATTTGGGCGTGACGTGCAGGCTCCTGGCATAAAAATCTACGGAACGATGATGTAGGCTCAGACCGCTTTCAAGCATTTGCATCAGTTCCTTTACTACGTATAGGCTTCGGTCCGACGAATAGACCGATTTTCGGCTGGCTTTATGAAAAGCAAAAAGATCGTACATCAACGTCCGGCTGAGGCTGCCGATAAGTTCCAGATAAAAAGAGTGTCCGGTCTCCGGCAGTCGGTTTCCAATGGCTTGCAGGTCGCTCTGTAACAGTGCGGCATCGGTTTCGGACAACGGGATGACCGGATTGTCAAACAGGCTGATGGTGCCGCCTACGGCAAAGCTGTTGGCCGGAAGTTGGTTGCCCAGGAAAGACAGGGGGCACTGAATACTACACCGCAGAAATCGGAGCTTTGGCGGTGACCTTCGGCGGCAGAGGTTTTTGTATAGATCAATACATCATTTTTCTTTAGTTGGAAAAGTCGGCCGGCGTAGACGACGCTGGCCGATCCGTTAGTGCAAAGCAGATGCATGCAGTAGCCTTCGGGCGGCAGGGCCGCCTTGATATCGGATACCGTTTGGTAGAAGAAACGAATGTCTTTGTATGTATATTCCATGTGGAACAAAGGTAGCAATAAGGTGTGAATTGCGCAAATCGGATAAATGTAGCCGTAAATCGGACAATATCGGCATACTCTTTTATGGTTACTTTTGCAAAGGAGAATCAAACACGATCAGTAAATCCAATCAAGTATCAATCGTATGTATAAATTTGTAACACGGTTATCGGCTTTGTTTTTGATCATTTATTCACCTATTATTATGGCACAGGAAAAAATAACACAGACTGCGGGACGCAGCCAGTTGGGAGGCTTTGCTCCCAAATTTGCAGAGTTGAACGATGATGTACTCTTCGGAGAAGTTTGGAACCGTCCGGGATTAAGCCCTCGCGATCGCAGTATGATCACCCTCTCTACGCTTGTGGGCAAAGGGATTGTCGATTCTTCGCTGACGCATCATCTGCAATTCGCCAAGAGCAATGGGGTGACCCGTGAAGAGATCTCCGAGATGCTGACACACATTGCCTTTTATGCCGGATGGCCTAATGCCTGGGGGCTTTTCGGTTGGCTAAAGACGTATGGTCCGATAGTACGGGTAATGACGCCAAGGCTGCGTTTCAACGTGAGATGATTTTCCCGATCGGCGAACCGAATACTGCTTATGCCCGGTATTTTACCGGTAACAGCTATCTGGCCCGTATCTCCGACGCGCAGATACCGTTTGCCAATGTGACATTCGAGCCGCGTTGCCGAAACAACTGGCACATTCATAAAGCCTCGAATGGTGGCGGTCAGATGCTTGTGGGGGTAGCCGGTCGCGGATGGTATCAGGAAGAAGGTAAGCCTGCTCGGCAGATACTGCCCGGAACAGTGGTTCATATTCCTGCCAATGTGAAGCATTGGCACGGTGCCGCTGCCGATAGCTGGTTTGCCCATCTGGCTTTTGAGATTGCGGGTGAGGATGTATCCAACGAATGGCTGGAACCTGTGACCGATGAAGTATACGATCGTTTGGATGCAGCGGAATACACGACAGAATAAGCTGTTGATCCGTTGGTTTGCTATTTGTTAACAGAAATATCGCAAAAAGTCTTGTTGCCATAGAGACTTTTTGCGATATTTGTATACGAATGATTCGTGCGTAACAGGGCCGACAACAGGGGGCCAGACATAACGGATGATTTACTGTAGATATAATTTTGTACCTTATTTGATATATATGAAACATTTGTTGGCATCTTTGTATTTTATACTGGCGGTTGTAGGTAATGCACAAACTGTTCTGCTCAATACGGATTGGGAATTTCAGAGATTGGATGAGAAACAGGAAAAAATGAAAATCAAGAACCAAGGGAGTGATTGGAGCTCACAATATAATATTCAACATCTCCATGTGTTGAATCGTGAATTGAGTGTGCCTGCTGATACGTTGCGCGCAGAGGAGGAACGACTTAAGGCAGATGGCTGGGAAAGTGTGTGTTTGCCACATACTCCTTGTATCGAACCCTTGGTGGTACGTCAGCAATGGCAAGGCATATGCTATTACCGACGTAAGTTGACTGTTAATACGGAGGATGCGGACAAGCGCATCTGGCTGGAATTTGAAGGAGTCATGCATTTGGCGGATTTGTGGGTCAATGGGCAGCACGCCGCTCAGCACGCTGGTGGTTATACGCCTTTTGTTACGGATATTACGGAATGGTTGCGTGTAGGAAACAATGAAATAGTGGTGCGGCTCGACAATCGGAACAATTCGCTGATACCTCCAGGAAAACCGCTGGAAGAATTGGATTTTAACTATTACGGCGGGTTATATCGTGATGCCCGTCTTATAAAGAAGAACACAATACATATTACCCATCCGATTTTGGCAGACGAAGTGGCTGGTGGTATATTCGTTACTTACCCGCATGTATCGACTGGGTCGGCTACGGTAGAGGTGAAAACGCACGTTGCAAATACGGGCGATGTGCCGCAGCAAATCAACGTGAGGCAGCGTCTGTATGAGTGGAGTAAAGAAAGGGGACGAAAACGGAAGGTGGCCGAATCGGTATGTTCTTTAACGGTGGACAGCAAGGATAAGGCATACGCTTCGCATCGTATTGAGATAAAACACCCTCGATTGTGGTATCCCGATTCGCCTGCGTTGTATGTTTTGCAGACAGAAGTGCTGGAGGGCAAAAAAGTATGGGATCGAGAAACGACACGCATCGGCATACGACGTGTAGAATTGTCGTCCGACCGGGGGTGCATGATTAATGGAAAGCCGTATCGGCTTGAAGGTAGTAACCGACATCAGGAATATCCGTATGTGGGGTATGCCTTGTCTGACCAGGCTCATTACCGAGATATGTGGCAGATTCGTAATAACGGATTCAATATTGTACGTTTGGGGCATTACCCTCAAGACCCTGCTGTTCTCGACGCCTGTGATGAATTGGGACTATTGGCTATAGAACCGATACCGGGCTGGCAATTCTTTAACTCTGCCGAGGGGTTTGTGGAACGTACTTACCAGGATGTGCGTGATCTGGTGCGTCGCGATCGTAATCACCCTTCCATCATTATGTGGGAAACGACGCTGAACGAATCCAATCCGCCTAAGTTCTGGAAAGACCGGGCTGTGCAAACGGCACATGAGGAGTATCCGGGTGATCAGTGTTATACTTCGGGCGACACGTATGGTTATGACGGCTTTGATGTTTGTTACAACGATTGGGAAGATCATTTTAATCGCCCTAATCATACGATGAAACCGGGGTTTATTCGGGAGTATTATGATTATGAGTTTGGCGGTCATTATAGCACAACCCGTGTAACTCGGGGGGACGGAGACCGTGCGTTAGTGCAAAATGCCTGGAACGCGCAATGGAGCCACAACCGTTATCGTGCTTATTATCCGCATACACTGGGACAAGCTGTGTGGAGCATGCATGATTATAATCGCGGATGTTGCGATAATATTTGTTACAGCGGAGTGGCTGACATATTCCGTTTACCGAAATTTAGTTTGCATTATTTTCGTCTGCAAGTTCCGGCTGGAAACTTTACACCGGCCGGTAAGATGCCTTATGGGGTTTTTGTCAACAGTCATTGGATGATGGATCATTCGGATACGGTATATGTATACGGTAATGTTGATGAAGTAGCTTTAATAATTAACGGATGTGAGGTTGCCCGAAAGAGTGCGGACAATAATCCAACGACTTATCAGTATGTAGTATCACCTGATGGTGGGAATGCTTCGAATCTGGAATATCCTCCTTTTACCTTTTTCAATATAAAATGGGAAAAAGGGGAACTGAAAGCTGTTGGATATAAAGATGGAAAGCAAGTGGCGGAGCATGTGGTACGTACGCCGGAGGGTGTTTCAACATTGGATATTACCTATTTGGAAAACGGTATTCCGGCATCTGCTTGCGATTTACTTTTGGTTTATGTCAGTTTGAAAGACGAACAGGGAACAACTTGTTTCGATGAAAATAAACGACAGGTCTCGCTCGAGGTTCTTCAAGGTGGTGAATTGCGTGGTCCGAGTACGGTAAAGGCTGAAGCGGGTGTGGCCTCGTTTGTGGTTGCAACGGGGGATGAAAAAAAGCTAGTACTGAAAGCAACTTCCGACGGTTTGGAAGAAACACGAAAAATCAGATTGCAACAAACATTGTTCTCGATTTTCTGAAAAAGTAATATAGGTATATATGAGAAAATATATTGTATTGGGTTTGCTGCTAAGTTGCATGAATATGCAATCGGCTTGGGCACAGGTCAATGTATGGAATCCCGATAATGGAGACGGAACTTTTACGAATCCTTTGATGTGGGGTGATTGGCCCGATCCAGATGTAATTCGTGTTGGTGATGATTTTTATTTGATTTCTACCAGTATGCATTATGTGCCGGGATGCCCGATAGCCCGGTCGAATGATCTGGTAAATTGGGAAATGGCAGGTTATGCTGTAGAACGCTATGAAGAAGATCCACGTTATGATATGCAGGGTGGAAACTTGTATTTGAACGGTTCTTGGGCTGCGACAATCCGTCATCACAAGGGCAAATTCTATGTCGGATTTTGTACTCCTTATGGTTGGGGAAGAGAAACCGGTCATTTTTCTATTTGCATAGCTGATGAGGTTAAAGGTCCTTGGAAACGGACTATTTTCCCGGATTATCTTTATGACCCGGGATTGTTTTTTGACGAAGATGATAAAGTTTATGTCGTTCATGGGCAAGGTACCTTGTACCTTACCGAATTGAATTCAGATGTACAGTCTGTTAAGGGAGAACCGGTGAAGATATGGTCGGGCGGTTTTAAAAATGCGTCTGAATTAGGCGGAGGCTTTGGTATGGAGGGGGCCCATATGTATCGTATCAATGGGAGATATTACATTACGTGTCCGGCAGGAGGTACGGAAGGTTGGCAGGTCTGCTTGCGGTCGGATAGTATTTATGGTCCGTACGAGCATAAACCTGTTGGTTGAATTAAATTAGAGAATATTTTATCTGCCCAATCGGACGA
>ERZ778515.450-NODE-450-length-35674-cov-20.469328_pt1 | contig 35674 bp, 25 predicted proteins | sample MGYA00510343_ERZ778515 | MGnify/ENA primary metagenome ERZ778515 (study PRJEB29527, sample SAMN07138965) | mouse gut metagenome | material: feces | host: mouse | place: China:Nanjing | collected 2016-01-25 ...
ACGGCTCGGAACGTTTTGGAAAGAAACACCGTTTCGCCTTCTTCAATTCAGGTGCAGTCGGCTGGATGATCTCGCAGGAAAATTTTATGAAATTTTCGCGCGGCTGGCTTGATTTGCTCAAGGTACGCTATTCTTATGGTGAGGTAGGCGATGACTATGTGCCCGCACGCTGGCTCTATGCCACTCAGATGGGCTACGGTCCGATCAACGACGCAAACGGTCAGTCGTTCCAGGGCATCAACAAGCAGGTGGATTCCCCCTACGTATGGTTTTACGAGAAGGCTGTCGGCAACGCCGATGTCCATTGGGAAAAGGCCATCAAGCAGAACCTCGGTATCGACTACTCGTTCTTCAACCACCTTGCCGCCGGTAGCCTCGAATTTTTCCGCGACAAGCGTAGCGACATCCTCATTACGGGCAACAACCGCGCTGTCCCCAGCTATTATGGCACGACCGCTCCTACAGCCAACCTCGGACGTGTGCGCACTTCAGGTTTCGAGCTTGAACTCCGTCTCAACTACACTTTTGGAAACAATTTCCATCTCTGGGGTAACTTCAACATGACCCATGCTACCAACAAGGTGCTTTCATACGATGATCCTGAGCTTACTCCAGACTATCAGAAGAGCACCGGTTTTGCAATCGGTCAGGACCATGCCATCTATACCGCCGGCATTGCCAAAGACTGGAATGAAGTTATAGGCATGACGCAGCACAACACCAATGACAATAACAAGTTGCCCGGACAGTTTATTTCCGTGGACTACAATGGCGACGGTGTCATCGATACAAATGACAATGCTCCTTACGGATATACCGGGGCTCCGCAAAACACCTATAACGCCACCATCGGTTTTGAATGGAAAGGCTTCTCTGCTTTTGTTCAGTTCTATGGAGTGACGAATGTCAGCCGCTATGTAGGGTTCACATCTCTGAACAATCACCTTAACACTGTTTTCGATGAGGGTGCTTTCTGGTCAGCCTCAAATCCTGACTCTGCAGTGCCGCTGCCACGCTGGAGTTCGACTCCGTCCTACTACGAAGGAACCCGCTATCACTACGACGGTTCATATATCCGTCTGAAGAACGCGGAAATCGCCTACACATGGACCGGCGGATGGGTAAAGAAGCTTGGCATGAGCATGTTCAAACTCTATCTCAACGGCAACAACCTCTGGCTCTGGTCGCGCATGCCCGACGACCGCGAATCGAACTTCGCCGGAACAGGTCTTGCCTCGCAGGGAGCTTATCCGACAGTACGCCGTTTCAATCTTGGCTTTAAGTTTGACATCTAACCGACTGACTTATCATGAAAAAATATGTAACATATATAAAGGCAGCCTGTCTGAGTACGGCTCTTATGCTTGGTGCGACTGCTTGCTCCGATTATCTTGACAAATCGGAAGAATCAGACATCTCCGCTACCGAACCTTACAAGAATTTTACCAACTTCCAAGGTTTTGTGGAGCTGCTCTACAACAACATACCTCTTTTTGACAAAGGCTATTGGTCCAACTCCTTCAACTGGGGTGACGACGAGATTATCAGCGCCAATGTCAACTATCACATGGTCTATAAGATTGATCAGGGTGACTTCTGGGGCTGGCAGTCGGAATTCGACGGCTGGGGCACTGGATGGCTCGACCGCGGAGCCTTCGACGCATATAAGAAGGACCGTTTCAACAAGGGTCTGTGGCCATGCGCATGGTGGGGCATCCGCCAATGTAACATGGGTCTTGAAAATCTCGAACTGCTTACAGATGCTACGCTTGAGCAGAAGAAGGCAATCGAAGGACAGCTTCTCTTCTTCCGCGGATGGTATCACTTCATGCTGATGCAATATTTCGGTGGTCTTCCATATATCGACGAGGTGATGAACGCCAACGGGCAGCTGACACGTCCGCGTCTCTCTTACCATGAATGCGCTGATAAGGCAGCGGCCGATTTCCGCCGTGCGGCTGATCTTCTTCCGATTGACTGGGACAAGACCTCAATCAGTGTCATAACCAACGGTAACAACCAGCGCCGTATCAATAAGGTGATGGCTCTCGCTTATTTAGGCAAGAACTATCTTTGGGCAGCTTCACCTCTCATGAACTATGAGTCGATGGGCTCCCGTGAGTATAACCGCGAGTACGCACAGAAGGCAGCCGACGCCTTCGGAGAACTTCTTGATCTCGTGGAGAGAGGTGCGACACAGTATGAACTTGTCAGCTATGACAAGATCGGGGAGGTCTTCTACTCTTACGGACAGAATGGCCGTATGCCCGGTCTCACCGAAGTCATTTTCCGTGGGCCGGAGTGGGATCCTTGGCAAAACACACGCTATGGTCTCGCCCTCCAGTATGTCCCGACTCCTTATCACCCCGATGGTGGTGGCAATAATCTCAGCCCCTGTGCCAATTATGTTAACAACTACGGTATGGCCAACGGTCTTCCTCTTGACGACCCGCAGTCAGGCTGGGACAAGACCCATCCGTGGAAGGACCGCGACCCGCGTTTCTACAATGACATCGTGTTCGACGGTTGTCTGATTACGGACAATTATCAGAATCCTCTTCCCAATATCGAGCTGTTTACTTCGGGCGCTTCTCGCGACATCAACACAGCTTCGCGTACTGGCTATGCGCTCAAGAAGTTCCTTCATCCCACATGTAACCGCTACGATGACGGCTGGGGCTATTCACCTCAGTTCACAATCGGTCTCAGCTACCTCCGTCTCGCTGATGTCTATCTGATGTATGCGGAAGCTGTCGCTCAGGCCACCGGAACTCCTTCGGGTAAGGTATCTGCATGTCAGCTTTCAGCTCTTGATGCTGTCAACAAAATCCGTGAGCGTGCGGGCGTAGAAGGTGTGAATGCCAAATTTACAGGCAATCTTGATTCGTTCATGAGTGAGCTGCGCCGCGAGCGTGCGGTCGAGCTTTCCTACGAAGGCCATCGCTTCAACGATCTCCGCCGCTGGATGCTCATAGACAAACCTGAGTATGCCGACAAGACTTCGGTTGAATTTACCCGTAGCGGAGACTTTGATCCGGCTCATCCTGAAAACAATGCTGTCAGCGGTTATCATGAAGAAGTCATCGTCACACGCAGCTATACCGAGAAACACTACTGGATGCCTCTCAAGAAGTCTGACTGCAACATGTCGGCAGAGTTCAAGCAGAATCCCGGTTGGTAATAACCTTATAATTAAAATCTCATGAAACAGATATATAAAATTGTAACTATAGGAGCATTCGCGTTGCTGTCGGCCGGGATTTCGAAAGCCGACGAGCTTCTCGACTCCACAAAAGTCCACGTGGCTTTCCGCACGGTCGAGGATATGAATCTTCTTGGCGGTGTATCGGCTGTGGATGTAGAAAAACTGATGGAGAAAGACTATTCGACCTATAGTCTGTCTGACATGCAGGCGCTGGTCGGAGGTTACAACGGTCAGCTCTGGAATCAGGGAAATGCGCTTGTGCTTGTCGATGGTGTCCCTCGTGAGGCGACCAATATTCTTCCTTCTGAAATAGCCCAGATTACATTCCTGAAGAGCGCGCAGGCAGTGGTGCTCTACGGTAGCCGTGGCGCACACGGTGTCATCCTTATCACCACCAAGCGCGGCAACGAGAAAGGCCTTCAGGTGAGTGTCAGGGGCAATGCGCAGCTCTATGTTCCCAAGAGCTATCCTAAATATCTCGGTTCGGCAGAATATGCAACTCTCTACAATGAGGCGCTCGTCAACGACGGCATCGAGATTCCGGCCTTCTCGCAGGAGGATATCTATAATTATTCCGCCGGCACGAATCCGTTCAGATACCCCGACATAAACTTCTTCTCCGACGAATATCTAAAGAAGAACTATATGCGTTATGATGCGACTGCTGAGTTTCGCGGAGGTGGCAAGTATGCCAGATATTATGCCAACGTCGGCCTTTACAACAACTCAGACCTGATTAAATTCGGCGAGGGAAAGGACAATCACACGACACGCCTTCATGTGCGCGGTAACATTGACCTCAAGCTCAATGACTGGATCAGTGGCTGGGTCAACACAAGCGCATCATTCTATGATGACCGTAAGGACCGTTCGAATTTCTGGGCCGAGTCTGCGGTGTTACGTCCGACCAACCCCGGTGCTGATCCACTTGTGCCGCTGATTCCGATATCGGCGATTGATCCTTCCGACCAGAGTGCATGGGCCTACATCAACAACAGCAACTATATTGTCGACGGCAAATATCTGCTTGGAGGTACACAGCAATACGCCACCAATCCGTTTGCCGGGATGTATGCCGCCGGTCACAACACCTACACCAGCCGTCAGTTCCAGTTTGACCTTGGTCTTGATATTGACCTTGCACGTGTGCTCCCGGGTCTGTCGTTCCGCGCACAGTATGCTGTCGACTATGCGACATCTTACAATACCGCCATCATCAACGATTATGCGACATACAGAGCCACATGGGACAATGCACTTGGTTATGATATGATTTCGGGAATCACGAAATATAATCTTGACAAGAGTACAGCTACTCAGACAGTTTCCGACAGTAAGGATATCCAGACCATAGCATTCAATGCCAGTTTCAACTATAACCGTACCTTCGGTGATGCCCATAATTTCCATGCGATGCTTTTGGCTAACGGGTATCAGGTTTCGACATCCGGTGAGTATCATCGCGTCAGCAACGCGAACCTCGGTCTGAATCTGGAGTATGACTACATGAACAAGTATTATGCCCAGCTCAGCGGTGCGGCCATCCATTCGGCCAAGCTCGCACCGGGTCACCGCAATGCTTTCTCACCGACAGCCACTCTCGGATGGCGCATCTCGCAGGAAGACTGGCTGAGCGATGTCGACTGGCTCAACGACCTGAAGCTTACAGCATCCTACGGCGTTATCAATCAGGATATCGATATCGAGAAATACTATATGTATGCCGACATCTTCACCTCGACAGGAACTTGGTGGGGATGGAGCGAGACCAACAACTCGATGCAGACCACGGATTCGCAGCGCGGAGGAAACCCGGATCTCGGATTCGTGAAGCGCAAGGAATTCAATGCCGGTCTCAATACCGTCCTTTTCAACGGTCTCATTCGTCTCAATGCCAACTTCTTTAACATTGATACCAATGACCAGCTTACCATTGCGTCAAGCACCTATCCAAACTATTTCCAGACCTATTGGCCTGTTTCCGACCTGCGTCCCTACATCAACTATAACAATCAGCGCCGCACAGGTTTCGACTTTGGTGTCAACATCGCTAAAGAGGTTGGTGATTTCGGCCTCGGTCTTGGTGTAAACGGCATGTATAACAAAACCAAGAATCTGCGGATCAATGAAACTGTCGAATATGACTGGCTCCGTCAGACCGGCGCTGCAGTCGATGCTCTCCGCGGTTATGAATGTCTCGGATTTTTTGCTGACGAGAACGATGTGGCCACTTCAGCAAAAATCAACAACAACACACGTCCCGGCGACCTCAAATATAAGGATCAGAACGGCGACGGTGTGATTGACTCGAAAGATCAGGTTGTCCTCGGCAAATGGGGCGCTCCTTTCTGCATGGGTGTCAACTTCACTGCAAAGTGGAAAAACTTCACTCTCTTCGTGGCCGGTACAGGTTCTTTCGGAGGCATGGGGGTCAAGAACGACACATATAACTGGGTTTACGGCGACCGTAAATATTCGGAAGTTGTCCGCGGACGCTGGACTCCTGAGACCGCTGCAACAGCCACATATCCGCGTCTGACAACCCAAGGTGGAGAACTCAACTTCGTGACATCCGATTTCTGGACATTTTCGACCGATGCCTTTTATCTTGACAAAGTACAGCTCACCTACGATCTTCCAAGCTCGCTTTTCCGCGACAAGTTCGTCAAGGGACTTCAGGTCTATGTCAACGGAAACTCACTCGCCACCATTTCCAAGGAACGCAAGCAGCTTGAAAGAGCTGTCGGGGCTGCTCCGCAGTGTCGCGTATACACCCTTGGCGTCAAAGTAGATTTCTAATCCTGAAAACAACGGAATCATGAAAAAAATTCTATTCATAATACCTTTAGCCGCTATGCTCGCAAGTTGCGACGACCTCTTCGAGCCGGCTATAGAAAATAACCTTGGCATTGACCACATGTATAACAATGCCAACTATGCCGAAGGTATTCTTGCTAACGGTTATACCCGTATTCCTATCGCATCATATCCTTTCAGCGAGGTTGCTACAGACGATGCTGTGTCAAACGATGTGGACAATTCTTATCGTAAGATCGCAGCCGGTTCATGGACTTCGGACAACAATCCCTTGGACCGTTGGACAAACTGCAAGTCCGGCATCCAGTATCTCAACATGTTCCTTGAAAGATGTGACAAGGTTCATTGGGCTGACGATGAGTTGGTGTCGCAGATGTTCTGTGACCGCGAGAAGGCCGAGGCCTACGCCCTTCGTGCAATGTTCAACTATTATCTTCTTGAAGCACACGGAGGTTATGCTTCTGATGGAACGCTTCTCGGAGTACCTATCCTTGAGACTGCCGAAACTCAGGCTTCGAATTTCAATGTGCCCCGCAATTCATTTGTAGAGTGTGTCGAGGCTATCCGTGCGGACGCGGAACGCGCTCTTGAAGTGCTTCCGTGGGAATACGGTGACTCGGAATCCATGACCAAGTTGCAGGCCCGTTATTCAGGCGCTGCGATGAGCCAGATTAACCGTGTGTTCGGCAACAATTTCTGCGGACGTATTTCCGGCCGTGTGGTAGAGGCTTTTCTTGCAAAGCTCAATCTGCTTGGTGCAAGCCCCGCTTATGCCGAGGCTTCAGGTATAAGCTGGACTGAGGCTGCTGATGCCGGCGCGAAAGTGCTCGACCGTATCGGAGGAGTCAACGGTCTTGACCCGACCGGCAACACATGGTATTGCAACAAGGCTGACATCGATGCTATTTCGTCATCGTCCATTCCCGCCGAAGTGCTTTGGATGAGCGAGCGTTTGAAGTCCAACAGTCTTGAAAAAGACAATTATCCCCCTTCGCTGTATGGCAGTGGCCGCATCAACCCCACTCAGAATTTTGTCAACGCCTTCCCGATGGCCAACGGCTATCCTATCTCAGAGAGCAAGGGCGGATATGACGCAGCGAATCCTTATGCCGACCGCGATCCGCGTCTGGCCGCATACGTTACTTACAACGGTATGACCTCCGGCCTTTCAAACGGCACTGTGACAACCGCCGTCGACGGAACTAACAATGACGCGCTCAACAAGCTGACCGGCTCGTCGACACGTACAGGCTATTATCTGCGCAAACTGCTCCGTCAGGACATCAGCCTCGATCCAAACGGAACTACCGAAGAGTATCACTACACTCCACGTATCCGCTACACTGAAATGTTCCTTCTTTATGCTGAGGCAGCAAACGAAGCTTGGGGGCCGACCCGCAGCGGTTCACACGGCTATTCTGCCTATGACGTGATTAAAGCAATCCGCCAGCGTGCAGGTATCGGCATCGAGAATGGCGACGAATATCTCGAATCAATCAAGGGTGATCAGGATAAGATGCGTGAACTTATCCGCAACGAGCGCCGTATCGAACTCTCATTCGAAGGCCACCGTTTCTGGGATCTGCGCCGCTGGAAATCCGAGCTTAATGAAACTGCAAAAGGCATGAGCATCTCCGGCAGCACCTATAGCGTCATCGATGTCGAGACCCGTAACTACAAGGATTATATGTTCTATGGCCCGATTCCTTATTCAGAGGTGCTTAAATTCAGCGAACTCATTCAGAACAAGGGCTGGTAACGCAACAATTCTAACACTCAAATCAGAAATCATGAAAAAAGTAATATTTTCATTGGTCGGCATGGCTCTTGTGCTATCTTCATGTAAAAATGACAGTCAGGAATTCCCCGACTATATATATCAGACTATCTCTTTCGCTCAGCAGACACCTATACGCACGGTGACTCTCGGTGAGGATGGAGAATATGACACCACACTTGACAATCAGCACATAGTTCAGGTGTGCCCGGTGCTTGGAGGTGTGAATACCAACAAAAAAGACCGTTGGGTTGAGTTCGAAATCGATCCATCGCTGGTTCAGGGCATGAGTTTCTCTGACGGTTCGGAGGTGAAGCTGCTTCCGCAGTCATACTACACTCTTCCTTCCGACAAACGCGTGACCATCAAGAAAGGCAAGGTGCTTGGCTATCTTGATGTGAAACTTGAAGACGCTTTTTTTGCCGATCCCGAGGCTGTCAATACGTGCTATGTGTTACCTGTCCGTCTCACCACGGCTTCCGATTCTATTCTCGAAGGAACTCCGAAAGTAGCCGGAACTACCCCGAGTGTCGTGGATAAAGACCAATGGTCGGTCCAGCCCAAAAACTTTACGCTCTATGCCATCAAATATAAGAATAAATGGCATGGAATCTGGATGAGCAAATGGAGCTGTTCAGGCGAGAATAACGGAGTGTCGTTCTCTAACGAAAGCAAGCCTTCAAACTGGGAGAAAGCCGATCTGCGACAGCTGACATCCAAATCGCTTTCGGAGTCACACTATGCTTTCACACATGCAGTTACATGTGTCGATGCTTCAGGTGCTACTGTAGAGAAAAACATTTCATGCGATCTCATTCTCAAGGTTGATGACAATGGCAATGTCTCTGTTTCGACCGAGACTCCGGGTTGCACTGCCTCGGGTAATGGAAAGTATACATATCATGGCGCGATAAAGGCGTGGAACAATACAGACCGTGACATGATCGAGGTGACTTACAGTTATACGATTCCTTACGTCGTTAACGAGCAGACCGGTGCTACGGCTGAATATAAGGCTAACATGACCGAGACACTCGTCGCACGTGACCGTCAGAACAGATTAGAGACTTTCAGCTACACACTCCGTTAATCAACCTCAATATTTGATACTGAAATGAAAACAAACCATAAAATATGGCTTTCGCTTCTTGCCGGTGCATCCCTCATGGGATGTGCCGACCAGACCATCGACAACTTCTATGTCGAGAAGCCTGCAAGCATCGCACAATATGAATATCTGAATGCCTACGGAAATCTAAAGGATTATCTGAGTCAGAGAGCGGGAATAAATCCTGATTTCAAGCTCGGAGTCGGTGTCAGTGCGTCCGATTATAATAAGTTCGGTCAGGTCTACCGTATCACCAACGCTAACTTCCATCAGATTACCGCCGGAAATGCCATGAAGTATGCCTCGATTGTCGGTGATGACGGTTCGATGGATTTCAGCACTGTCACAGCCTTTGTCGATGCGGCTTCAAAGGCAGGTGTCGAGGTTTATGGCCACACTCTCTGCTGGCATGAGCAGCAGAATGTCAAGTGGCTCAACAGCCTTATTGCCGACAAGGAACTTGATATCGACCCCAATGAGAAACTCGAAGTGGAGGACGCTATCCACGAGTTCAAGAATGATGCGAAATTCCCTTTCTATGTGATGGGCTATGAACCACAGATTGTCGACGGAATTCTAACTGTCCCTGAATATCCGGGAGAATGGTATCAGTTTTTTGTCATGGACGGCCTCTCCACTGTGCCGGGCCGAACATATAAGGTTACGGCAAAGGTGAAGGGTAGCAAGGCCGGTTCTATGAACGTGCAATTAGGTAACTGGGGTGCGACGCTCGAGAAACAAATGGAATTTTCTGATGACTGGGCTGAATGTTCGGTCACGATAGACGGAGTAACGACAGAGAGCAGTTTTGTGGTTTTCCAGCCCGGCACCTACGACGGCAAACTTGAAATCGAGTGGGTTAAGCTGTCACATCATGAAAGTCCTGCCGTCGAGGTGGAGAGTGAGATCACCTTTAAGACCTATACCGACGGTCCCTTCCCCTTCTTTGCGATGGGTTGCGAGCCTCCGGTAATCAATGGTTGCATCCACTTTGTCCCGACAGGCGACTGGTCGCAGTTTTTTATCCTTCCTGGTGGTGAGAATCCTCTGACTGAGGGTGACTATGTGCTCTATCTCGATATCACGGCATCCAAGAATGCCGAGGGTGTCGAGCTCACAATGCAGAACGGATGGGGCGACGATGCTCAGAAACTCTCTGTACCTGTCCCCATTTCTGCCGGAGACAATGTTGTCCGTCTGAAATTCTCGGGCGTCACCGGTGGCAACTATGACGTGATTCTCAAGCCTCAGACCACCGACGCTACCCTTGATGTTCGTTCCGTAAAAGTATGCAAGGTGGAGAAACTCAACAAGATTCCCGTAACTCCCGAAGAGAAGGCTGAAATCCTCACTGCAGAGATGGAACGCTGGATCAAGGGTATGATGGAGGCTACAGCCGGTCAGGTAAAGGCCTGGGACGTTGTCAACGAGGCTATCTCGGGCGGTCCGTGGGGTCAGCGCTACGATCTTCAGCATGCCGCTACCGGATCTGGCGACCAGTCCAACAAGTTCTACTGGCAGGATTATCTGGGAGATAATTTCGTCCGCATTCCGGTGAAGTTTGCCCGTAAGTATTTTGCAGAGAACGGTGGTAACCCCGAAGAACTCAAGCTTTTCATCAACGACTATAACCTTGAATCAGACTGGGACGACAACCAGAAGCTCAAGAGCCTCATCCAGTGGATTGAGCAATGGGAATCGGACGGCGAGACGAAGATTGACGGCATCGGGTCGCAGATGCACATCAAATGCTATATGAATCCTGAGACTCAGGCAAGCAATGAACAACATGTGGTCAAGATGTTTGAGCTTATGGCCGCAACAGGCAAGCTTGTGCGTATCACAGAACTTGACATGGGACTCTGTGACGAGAACGGCAACACTGTCAAGACAGAAGATGTTACTTTCGAACAGCATCAGGCAATGGCCAAGTTCTATAAGTTCGTAATCGACAAATATTTCGAAATAGTCCCGCTCTCACAGCAGTATGGTATCTGTCAGTGGGCTCAGACCGACAGCCCTGAAGGTTCAGGATGGCGTCCGGGAGAACCTATCGGACTTTGGGATCTGAACTATAGCCGCAAGCCGGCCTATGGAGGTTTTGCCGACGGACTTGCCGGAAAAAGTCAGGACTAAATTTTCGGACAGTTTCCGACATTGTACATAATTAGGTAGAAGGGACCAATATTTATTTGGTCGATTCACCGTCGGGAGGCTCTGTGCACTTCCCTCCCGACGGTGAATTTTTAGTTAAAACGTTTTCTTATAGTTTCCAATCATTAATAATCGAATATCATGTCAATGAACTATCGCAATGTCATTACTACAATCTTGTCGGCATTTGTTTCGGTCGGAGCATCAGTATGTGTTGCTTCTGATTTTACTATTGAAAACCACGGAATTGCAACAGAAGTGAACGGAAATGAAATATCACTGCAATTCTACACGCCATCTACGGTTCGCGTAATAAAAAATTCGGTTGGCACTAAGGTGGAAAAACAGAGCCTTAGCGTGGTGTCGACCCCCGGAAATGTAAAATTCAATGCCCGCCAATCGGGAAAATATATAACAGTCAAGTCCGATTCCATAACTGTAACTATTGACACTGCTTCCGGCAAGATCTCATTCCTTTCCCCTGACGGCAAGAAGTTGCTTCAGGAGGGTGATAATGTAAGTTTTACTCCTGTCGATGATGCCGGTGAGGCATCGTTCAAGGTTCGTCAGGATTTCTGTCTTGATGCCGATGAACCTATCTACGGATTCGGCAATCTTGAAAACGGACGGCTGTCACAGCGAGGCTTGAAACGCACGCTTATGCCCGGAAATATAGAGGATGGTATACCTGTCTTTGTTTCGGTGAAGGGCTACGGTGTGTATTGGGACAATTATTCACCGACAACATTTGTCGATGACAAGGATGTGTCATATTTCGAATCGGAAGTCGGCGACTGTGTCGATTACTATTTCATGTATGGGAAAAATGCCGACGGTGTTATTGGTGAGATGAGAAGGCTTTCAGGAGAAGTCCCGATGTTTCCGCTGTGGACCTACGGATTCTGGCAGAGCCGTGAGCGCTATAAGAGTCAGGATGAAATCGTGGAGGTCGTAAACAAATATCGTGCGCTTGGTGTGCCTCTCGACGGTATAATTCAGGACTGGCAATACTGGGGTAACAACTATCTGTGGAATGCCATGGAATTTATGAATCCTGAATTTAACAATGCACAAAAAATGGTTGACGACATCCATGCGAATAATGCCAAGGTGATAATATCGATATGGTCGTCATTCGGACCGTCCACGCGTCCCTATAAGGAACTTGATTCAAAAAACATGCTGTTCGATTTCTCTACATGGCCTCAGTCGGGAATAGCGGAGCAGTGGCCTCCTCGCATGGACTATCCTTCGGGTGTGAGAGTCTATGACGCATATCATCCTGAGGCGCGCGATATTTATTGGAATCATCTCAAACGCCTCTATGACCACGACATGGATGGCTGGTGGATGGATTCGACCGAGCCTGACCACCTTGATTTCAAAGCAGAGGACATGGATACCAAGACCTATCTTGGGTCGTTTCGAAAAGTGCGCTGCGCTTATCCATTGCTGACAGTGGGCGGGGTTTACGATCATCAGCGCAAGGAATCCGACAGGAAGCGTGTGTTTATTCTCACCCGTTCCGGATTTTTTGGGCAGCAGCGCTATGGATGTAACGTGTGGACAGGAGACGTTGCCTCGACTTGGGAGACATTGCGCAACCAGATTCCGGCTCTTCTCAATTTTACACTCACTGGCAATCCGAATTCAAATTCCGACATAGGCGGTTTCTTTGCCGGCGCATATAACAAGAGCTATGGCGACAATTCGGCCGTGAAGAATCCTCAGTTTCAGGAGCTGTTTGTAAGGTGGATGCAGTTTGGTGCGTTTACTCCGATGATGCGTTCCCACGGCGCTGACATCAAGCGTGAGATCTACTATTTCGGTAACCGTGGCGAGACTGTGTTTGACGCTGTTGAGGATGCGATAAAACTTCGTTACAGCCTGCTTCCATACATCTATTCGACATCATGGGATGTCAGCAGACACAATTCAAGTTTTATGCGTCCGCTGATGATGGATTTCCCGAAAGACAGAAATGGCTGGGATTGTGGCGACCAGTTTATGTTTGGCCGTAATATCCTTGTAGCCCCGGTGGTAAAAGCCAATTATACATCTGAAAAGATAATTGATATTGACGAGAATACTGGCTGGAACCGTCAGGAGAATGCAGGAAACGATGCTGTCGCCGAGATGGATTTCATGACTCCTGTCAATACGGATATATATCTTCCGGCCGGAACATCTTGGTGGGATTTCGAGACTAATGAAATTCATAAAGGAGGAAAGAAAATCGTGAAGCCGACAACCATCAAGACATTGCCTCTTTTTGTAAAGGCAGGATCTATCTTGCCGATTGGCCCTGATGTCCAGTATGCTACTGAAAAGTCATGGGATGATCTTGAAATTCGCGTATATCCCGGTGCTGACGGAGAGTTTACGCTCTATGAAGACGAGTTTGATAACTACAATTATGAAAAAGGCTCTTACTCGACCATCGTATTTTCGTGGAACGACAAGACTCGTACACTGACCGTTGCAGACCGTCAGGGCGAATATCAGGGAATGCTGTCAAACCGTACATTCAAGGTTGTGGTAGCTGATAAAAAATCCAAGATTGTAAATGTGTCATATAACGGCTCAGTGACAACAGTTAAGCTATAACATCTCAATAATTGAAACTATATGAAAAAATTTTTAGCAATATCGCTTTTTTCTTTCGGACTGATGGCCAATGCGTCCGAGCAGTTGCCAATAATACAGACAAAATATAATGCAGACCCTGCACCGATGGTTCACAATGACACCATATTTCTCTATACATCCCATGACGAGGATGACGCTCATGGATATGGTTTCAAAATGCAGGATTGGTTGCTATATTCATCGACAGATATGGTCAACTGGACCGAGCACGGTGCGGTTGCTTCATTGAAGGATTTCAGCTGGGTTAATAAGGACAACGGAGCATGGGCCATTCAGGTCGTGGAGAGAAACGGGAAGTTCTATATGTATTGTCCGATTCACGGTAACGGCATAGGTGTGTTGGTCGCAGATTCTCCATACGGGCCGTTTAAAGACCCTATCGGCAAGCCTCTTGTGTGGCAGAAAGAGCATTGGGATGACATAGACCCTACAGTCATGATTGATGATGACGGACAGGCATACATGTATTGGGGTAATCCCAATCTCTATTATGTCAGGCTTAATGATGATATGATTTCATATTCAGGCGATATCCATAAATTTGATAGTGCGCCTGAACACTATCAGGAAGGACCGTGGCTCTACAAGCGCGGAGACCTTTATTATCTTGCATTTGCCTCGACATGTTGCCCCGAAGGAATAGGCTATGCCATGAGCAACCGTCCGACAGGCCCTTGGGAAAGCAAGGGTTATATCATGAGGCCGACAGAACGTACGCGCGGCAATCATCCGGGGATTGCAGACTATAAGGGAAAGACCTACGTGTTTGGTCACAGCTATGACATACTCCGTCTTGAAACTCCCGATCATCACGAACGTCGCTCGGTCAATGCCGCAGAAATGGAATATAATGCAGACGGGACAATCAAGGAAGTTCCATACTGGAAAGACATCGAGCTGAAACAAATAGAGCCGTTCACCCCGTTCCGTAAGGTTGAGGCCGAGACGATGGCATGGGGATTCGGCCTGAAAACCCGTCCATGTGGAGCGAGAAACATGATTGTGACGAATATTGACAACGGGGAATACATCTGTCTACGTGGAGTTGATTTCGGAAAGAAAGGAGCAAAGAAGTTTTTAGCAAGCGTCGCGTCGACGAAAAACGGTTCGCGCATTAAAGTGAGAATTGATTCCAAAGATGGCGCTGTGATCGGTATTCTGCCGATTGATTCAACTGGTTCGGACGACAGTTACTCACTGCTTTCATGTAAACTTGAGAAGGTGAAAGGTGTTCATGACCTCTATTTCACTTTTGAGGGCGACGGAGACGATTTGTTTAATTTTGATTACTGGGAATTAAAATAGAAGTTATGAAGACAATCATTTCAGCATTCTTGCTTTTCGTATCAGGAATATCCGCAGTCCCGGCCTATGGCGTGGATTCAGAGTCGTTCGTGGCTCAGACCAATATTCCACAGGCATCTTATCCGAGAGTCGACAGTCGGAATCGTGCCCATTTCAGGATTCATGCGCCGGAGGCAAATGATGTCAAAGTCGATATATGCGGACATAAATATGACATGAAACGTGGTGAGGATGGTCATTGGACTGTGGTCACATCACCTCTTGTAGTCGGTTTTCACTACTATTTCATCGTTGTCGACGGTGTGAGTGTCATTGATCCTTCGAGTGAGGCGTTCTACGGATGCGGACGTATGGCCGGAGGTATAGAAATTCCTGAAGATACGGCTGTGTCCGCCTATTACACATTTGATAGGAATATACCTCATGGGCAGGTGCGCGAATGCCGCTACTATTCTGAAATTGAAAATTCTGACCGCCGTTGCTTCGTATATACTCCTGCCGAATATGAGACCGAACCGTCGCGACGTTATCCCGTGCTGTATCTTCAGCATGGGATGGGGGAGGATGAACGCGGATGGCATCAGCAGGGAAAGATGGCAAACATTCTGGACAACCAGATTGCGTCGGGCAAGTGTGTCCCCATGATTGTGGTGATGGACTATGGAAACTGCGGTTATATTTTCGGCGCACGTCCCGGCGAGACCCGCGATGAATTCGGAGCATCGTTCACTCCGATAATGCTAAATGAGCTTATTCCCTTCGTCGAAAAAACATTCCGGACGCTTACCGACCGCGACAACAGGGCTATGGCCGGGCTATCGTGGGGAGGTCATGAGACTTTTCAGACGACTCTTCGCAATCTTGACAAGTTTTCCCATATCGGAGCTTTCAGCGGTGCTCTCTTCTTCCTTTCAGACGGACTTGAAAATGCCTATGACGGAATTTTTAACGATGCGGAAAAATTTAACTCGCGTGTCCATACCTTTTTCCTCGGTATGGGGACAGAAGAAAATTTCGGAAGTGACAAAATCAGCGAAGCATTGACCGAAGCCGGGATAAAACATACATATTATTCATCAGAAGGGACACATCACGAATGGCTGACATGGCGCAGATGTCTTAATGAGTTCCTTCCTCTGATTTTCAAACAGAAAGACGACGTAGCGTATGAGAATTAACAATATTAAGATTGCATTCGCGCTGTTTATCGCATCATTGCCACCATTGGTGGCAAATGCGATAAATCCGGTCGTACAGACTAATTTTACGACCGATCCCGCACCGATGGTGCATAATGATACCCTTTATGTCTATACCGGTCATGATGAAGATGGTGCTGATTTCTTCTGGATGCAGGAATGGAGGGTCTATTCCACTACGGATATGGTCAATTGGACCGATCATGGTTCTCCGCTTGCCATAGAGGATTTCAAATGGGCCGATGACCGTGCGTGGGCACCGCAGTGCATCGAGCGCGACGGCAAGTTTTATTTCTATGTCCCTCTCCATTCCAGATTGTCGGGTGCTATGGCTATTGGTGTGGCCGTTGGCGATTCGCCTTTAGGACCGTTTAAAGATGCGATAGGCCGACCGCTTGTCGATGGTAGCTGGGATTACATTGATCCTACGGTCTTTGTCGACGATGACGGACAGGCATATCTCTACTGGGGAAATCCGGAGATTTATTATGTGAAACTTAACAAGGATATGATTTCGTTTGACGGAGATGTCCATAAAGTCCAACAGACGATAGACGGATTTGGCGCTCCCGGCCCGAAGGAAAGGGTTAAGGATGGTGTATATAAGGATTTTTACACTGAAGGTCCATGGTTTTATAAACGTAACGGCAAATATTATCTCCTGTATGCGGCCGGAGGCGTTCCGGAACATATCGCTTACTCAATGAGTGATACTCCTGTCGGCCCGTGGAAGTACATGGGTGAGATTATGCCGCTTTCCGACACCGGTTCGTTTACAAACCATGCCGGAGTAGTCGATTATAAAGGAAAGTCATATTTCTTCTATCACACAGGAAAACTTCCACATGGAGGCGGATTCGGGCGAAGTGTTGCTGTCGAGGAATTCAGTTATAATCCTGACGGAACTTTCCCTACTATAATGCCGACCGATAGCGGAGTTCCGGCGATTGCAACATTCAATCCTTATAAGCGTAATGAAGCTGAGACCATGGCTTGGTCGGAGGGCATAAAAGTAGAGCCAAATTCCAAAACCGGCGTTTATGTCTCGGATGTCCACGACGGGGACTATATCCGTCTGTCGAATGTCGATTTCGGCAGTGGAGGCCCGCGAACATTTTGCGCGTCTGTAGCAAGTGCCCTGCGTGGGGGGACTCTTGAAGTCCGTCTTGATAAAAAGGATGGAGAGTTTGTCGCTTCGCTCGATGTCCCCGGCACCGGCGGATGGGAAGAATGGAGGATTCTTGAGACTCCGGCTCTGATGGAGATACATGGGGTACACGATATCTACCTTGTGTTCAAAGGGCGCAAAGGGCCTAAACTGTTCAATATTGATTACTGGCAATTCAAATAGAAATATCATGATCGGACTACGCAAATTATTGACAGCCGTAATGGCGACGTGTGGATTGGTTGCGGTTGCATGGCCGGGAATGGACATGCCCGTTCTGCATGTCGATGGGCGTTATCTGAAAGATGATGCCGGCAATGTGGTGAATCTCCATGGTTTTGCTCAGACTTATAGTCCTTGGTTTAATGAACGTGGAACCAAGTGGAACAATTATGATGTCAACGGATGTCTTGAATATAATAAAAAGAAGATTGATGAGCTTCTTGAAGCCGGATGGAAAATGAATTTTGTCCGTATCCACATGGATCCCTACTGGTCGAATACTCCCGGAGTGAGTACGACGGGCGAAAACGACATATCGGCTTTTGATTTCAACCGTTTCCGTACATATCTTTCGCAGGTGTTCATTCCTATGGCCGAATATGCCGTTTCGAAAGGGCTGTATGTCGTTATGCGGCCTCCGGGCGTATGCCCTGAAAAAATAGAAATAGGGGATGCTTACCATAAATATCTCAAACGAGTGTGGGGATATGTCTCGACACAATCGAGATTGACTGATAATCCGCACATAATGTTTGAACTTGCCAATGAGCCGGTTCAGATTATGGATAATGACGGACAATTCGGTTCGAATACCGACGGATGTTTTAAGAATCTGACAGCCTATTTTCAGGAAATAGTAGATTTGATGCGTGGAAATGGCTGTGAGAATATACTCTGGATTCCCGGTACTGGTTATCAGTCGCAATATGCCGGTTTTGCCAGATATCCTGTTACGGGTGACAATATCGGCTATGCTGTCCACGTCTACCCGGGATGGTATGGCAGTGATGCCATTGAACCGAGCCATGAGCTTGGCGGTAGTTATGGCGGTGGTTTCAACGCATTTGCTGCCGGCTGGGCATCCCAAATAAAGCCGGTTGCGGATTTTGCGCCGGTTATGGTAACTGAGATGGACTGGGCACCGTCGAAATATGATGCCTCATGGGGTAAAAGTATCACCGGCAAAATGTTTGGTGAAGGTTTTGGCGCTAATTTCAAACTTCTTGCCGATAATACCGGCAACGTTAGCTGGCTTATCTTTACAGGATGTGAACTGCTTGCAGCATTTAAGGACGAGCCGGGTGAGCGCAATACGGTGCTCAATGATTCCGAGGCATGTCTGTGGCCTGTGTATCATTGGTATAAGGATTATGCAGGAGAGGAAGATGTCTCAGAAGATTTTTGTCTTGAATTCTCGGTAAGGAAAGTCGGTGATGAATATGTTGTCATGCCCGGAAATTCAATATTTATGGCTCTGATTTCAGATTCCGGCAACGGCTATCAGATGAACCGGCATGTGGAATTTGATGTCACGGTCAAAGATCCGGCCGCGGTTGAGTGGTCTGACGGTGTGTTCACGGCTCATGCTCCCGGTCTTACAGCTGCTGAAATCGAATATACTGTAGACGGGAATCACGAGTCAGAGTCGGTAAAGTTCAATTCCACATTTTTCCCTTTCATCAATGGCTATCTGAATCCGTCAATCTGGGAAGAAGGCACATTTGATGAGAATACCTGTACAATCAAAACAGGTAAGTATGGTTTTGCCGGTTGGAAATATTCTGCAGGAATTGATTTGTCGTCCTATCGTTATCTGATTGCTGAGATGGAAGGAGGCAATCAGGCCGCTGTCTCGTTTAGAGTATTCGATCAGGATAATTACTGGACTGACCCGGCGGTTGCTGATTTCGGTAATAGGACTAAGGCGGTGCTTGATCTTGCAAATCTGAAATCTGATAGCGGACGGCTACTTGATCCGTCGCACATATTCATCGTCGGCTTCTGGTCGCTCGGCAATACACCTTTTAGAATTAAAAAAGTTTATCTGAGTGACAATCCTGATGGAGAATCTGCACTTGACGGGATTACTTTTTATCCATCCGAGCGGTTTGTTGATGTCTATAATCTACAGGGAATGAGGCTAAAGACACAGGTCTCTACGTCTGTTGCTTTAAATGGATTGCCCGAAGGTCTGTATATCGTGGATGGAAAGAAAATAGTTGTAAAACAGTAAGAAAAAATATTCGTATATGAAACATAATCTGATTGTATGCTCGCTTATGATGATTCCGGTCATGTCGATGGCTGCGGAATTTTCGATAGCAAGTCCCGATGGAAAAACAGTTGTCGAAGTAAACGATAATGACGGTCAGCCAGCGTACTCAATTTCGTTTGATGGAAAACCATTCATCGTTGCCTCTCCACTTGGCCTCAGGACGAATTTTGGCGATTATTCAAAAAATCTGCATCTGAGTTCTGCCACTGAAATCACCAATGTGTCCGATTCATATTCTTTGCCAAATATAAAGAAAAGCCATGTGGACTACAGGGCTAACAGACAGGAATTCACATTTTCTCATGATGGCAAACAGATATTCGATGTGATTTTTGAAGTAAGTGACAACAATGTTGCTTTCCGCTATCGTCTGCATCCGCAGGGCGAGACACTTTGCTGCATAGTGGAGTCGGAGGCCACAGGTTTTACCATGCCTGAAGGGACGACGACATTCCTTTGTCCGCAAAGTGCGCCGATGGGAGGATTCGCACGGACATCTCCAAGTTATGAAACCTCTTATACAACTGATGATTCCATCGGGAAAAACGGGTGGGGAAACGGTTACACTTTCCCATGTCTGTTTCGCAATGGAGATAACGGATGGATTCTTATTTCAGAGACCGGTGTAGCCGGTGACTACTGCGGATCGCATATTGTCGGTGATAAGGATGGCACATATACTATAGCCTATCCTCAGGAGGGTGAGATGAACGGGTGGGGCTCGACATCGGCTTCGGTAGCGCTGCCCGGGATGACTCCGTGGCGCACAGTTACTGTCGGAAATGACCTTGGGCCGATAGTTGAAACCACGATTCCGTTTGATGTGGTGAGACCTCTCTATGATCCGTCTAAAAATTATGAATATAGCCGCGGGACATGGAGCTGGATTATAAAGATGGATGAGAGCTGTAATTTTGACGAACAGAAACGTTATATTGATTTTGCTGCGGCAATGGGTTATGAGACTGTGCTGGTCGATGCGCTTTGGGACAGACAGATCGGTTATGACAGGATTGAAGAGCTTGCGCGCTATGGGAAATCAAAAGGTGTTGATTTATACCTTTGGTACAATTCAAACGGTAATTGGAATGATGCGCCTCAAGGACCACGCGGAATCATGAACGATATTGTGAAACGCCGGAAGGATATGGCGTGGATGCAAAAGATAGGTATCCGTGGAATAAAGGTCGATTTCTTCGGCGGGGACAAACAGGAGACAATGCGGCTCTATCATGATATTCTTGCCGATGCCAATGACTATGGTCTGCTCGTGGTGTTTCATGGATGTACGCTTCCTCGAGGGTGGGAACGTATGTATCCCAACTATGCTGCCAGTGAAGCAGTATTGGCAAGTGAAAATCTTCATTTCTCGCAGGGCAGCTGTGATGCCGAGGCGTTTAATGCCTGTCTGCATCCTTTCATCCGCAACACGGTCGGCAGTATGGATTTCGGAGGAAGCGCACTCAACAGGTATTATAGCTCGGATAATAGTCCGAAAGGGTCACGGCGTATGACTTCCGATGTTTTTGCCCTTGCTACAGCAGTGCTTTTTCAAAGCCCGGTGCAACATTTCGCACTCGCACCGAACAACCTCGAAGATGCTCCTGAATGGGCTGTTGAATTTATGAAAAATGTACCTGTCACATGGGATGAGACTCGTTTTATAGAAGGCTATCCGGGAAAATACATTGTTTTGGCCCGTAGGCATGGATCTTCATGGTATATTGTCGGTGTGAATGCAGGTGAAGAGAAGATTAAACTGACTGTAGAGATTCCTGAAAGCATGAATCGTACGCCATTGACGCTTTACAGTGATGATGATAATCTGTCCGGGAAGAAACAGGATTTACGTCTTGATAAAAAGGGGAAGGTAAAAGTAGCAATTCCTCGCAACGGAGCGTTTGTCATTACAAACCGTCCTGATCCTGATTTCCATGTATATCTCTGTTTCGGTCAGTCGAACATGGAGGGAGCAGCCGCGTATGAGGCTCAGGATACAATAGGGGGCGATTCAAGATTTTTGATGATGCCGGCTGTCGATATGCCTGAAAAATCAAGGACGAAAGGCCGGTGGTGTCAGGCTTTGCCTCCGCTCGTCAGAAGTACCACAGGGCTTACCCCGATTGATTATTTCGGGCGTGAGATGGTAAAAGCTCTCCCGGAGAAAGTAAGGGTAGGGGTTGTCAATGTCGCTGTCGGTGGCTGCCGGATTGAACTGTTTGACACGGACTCGTGTGCCTCACATATAATGTCACAGCCTGACTGGTTGAAAAATACAGTGAAAGCGTATGATGATAACCCTTACAAACGGCTCTTGACGATGGCCCGTGAGGCACAAAGGGCAGGTGTCATAAAAGGAGTCCTTATCCATCAGGGAGAATCGAATACCAATGACAGAGAATGGCCTTTGAAGGTAAGAAAGATCTATGAGCGCCTTATCTCGGATCTCGGACTTGAGAAGGATAAGATGATATTGGTCGCAGGTGAAATGCTTTCGGAAGAGGAAGGAGGAATATGCTCTTCGATGAATGCTATTGTCAATACATTGCCTGATGTGATTCCGAACAGTCGTGTTGTGTCGTCAAAAGGTTGTAAAGGAGCGCCCGACGGACTTCATTTCACGGCTGAAGGTTATCGCGAATTAGGCCGCCGCTATGCGGAAGCTGTCTTGTCAAGACCCTGAATAGATTTATAAGGTTGCTCTCTCCATTGAATAATATCAATGGTTGGAACACAAATAAAAAAGTTTCCGCGTGGATTGAACGTGGAAACTTTTTTATTATGTAACGTGGCATCAGTAGTAAAGTAAAATTAAAAATGAGCCTCTCAACAAACTGCATAAAGATTTTTAGAGCTATCTTTGCGGTCTAAATTCATGCTGATATGGAAAAACTGGATGTATTTGATTGCTCAAGCACCTTTATAGCGAGTTATTTTACGGATGACCGTGGCTGTGCCCACTGCAACCGCGAGCATACTCTCATATATATATTCATTCAGGCGAACTGGAAATTACCGACAGCGGACGTAAGACTATACTTCATCCCGGTGATTGCGCTTTTATGAGGCGCGATAACAGGATGTGGCTTCAGAAGCGTGTCAAAGATGGCAGACCGTACCGTTCAGTCGTGATGAAGTTCTCCCAAGATTATCTGAAAGAGTTTTTCCACACTCTGAACCGCAAGGACATACCGGCAGATGCACGGCGGGAGAAGAGAAGCCTTGTGAAATTTCCTACAAACCGTCTGGATGTGCGAAGTCTATTTGAATCGCTTGTTCCTTACTTTGATGTCGGTGTCTCGCTGGATGAGGATATATTGAAAATGAAGATGGCGGAAGGAATGTTTGCCATTCTTAAAACCGATGAAAACTTGTATGCCTCGCTGTTTGATTTTGTCGAGCCGTGGAAGAGTACGAGCGGATATTTTTTTGACTCATCGATATTCTTTGGCGTAAACAGTGGATACTGCATTGTCTTCCCGGTTGTGGCATCAGTGTATTCAAACTGTTTGTTCCGATTTTATCATAGCCTGAAGCGTGGCATCTCCGCTTTTGTCAATTACCGGTCCGCCACCGGGTGTGCCTAATTGTGGGCCACCGGGTTTCCCTCCTTTACGTTCCTTTGAAGATTGTATGTCAGCTGCCGAAGTCTGTTTTTCGGATTTTTGCGTGCATCCAGTCAATGGTGCGCTGACCGTAAGTGCGGATATGGAGATTACCGCATAGCTGAAAAGATTCTTTATATTCATAGTTCGATTTGATTGTGATGTCAGTATATGAATAAGACGTTTGAAGTTCCGAAAGTTTAGTCGTATGGGTAAATGCAGCTTTATTAAGGGCGAATGACTGCTCTTGAATACAATGAGTGTCACCGAATTCGCTTCGGTGACACCCATCAATGTGTTTGGTTAGAATTGAGAGTAGGGTATTATTGTTTATTCAGATTATTCGTCAGCTTGTGCTTTTTCGGCATATTCTTTAAGCAGTTTTTCCTGCACGTCGGACGGAACGAGTTCGTATGATGCGAATTTCATTGTGAATGCTGACCGTCCGCCGGTAATTGATGAGAGTGCTGTCGAATATGACGACATTTCCTTTAATGGAACACGGGCTGAGATTTTCTCAAAACCATTGTCGCTTGACATACCCATGATTATGGCACGGCGTCCCTGAAGGTCGCTCATCACATCGCCCATCACATCGCCGGGAACCATGACGTCCACGTCATAGACCGGTTCAAGCACTTTCGGATTCGCATTGCGGAATGCCTCGCTGAAAGCATTGCGACCTGCGAGACGGAATGAGATTTCATTTGAGTCGACCGGGTGCATCTTACCGTCATAGATACATACTCTCACATCACGGGCATAACTGCCGGTGAGCGGGCCTTGTTCCATTCGGTCCATGAGACCTTTGACGATCGCAGGTATGAAGCGGGCATCAATCGCACCACCGACGATACAGTTGTGTACGACGAGTTTTCCACCCCATGCCAAGGGGATCTCCTGAGTGTCGCGGACGCTCATCTTGTATTCCTGATTGCCGAACTTATAAGTGTCGGGGGCAGGCATTCCTTCGGTGTAGGGTTCGATTATGAGATGTACCTCACCAAACTGACCTGCGCCGCCTGACTGCTTCTTGTGACGGTAGTCGGCACGTGCGGCCTTGGTGATTGTCTCGCGGTAAGGGATTCGCGGTTCTTCAAATATGATGGGAAGCTTGTCGTTGTTTTCGACACGCCACTTCAGGGTGCGGAGATGGAATTCTCCCTGGCCTGAAAGTATGGTCTGCTTCAGTTCTTTCGATTGTTCGATTACCCAAGTCGGATCTTCCTCGTGCATGCGGGTGAGTATGCCCATGAGTTTTTCAGCATCACTTTCGGTTACGGGACGGATTGCACGGCGATATTTAGGTTCGGGGAAACGGATGAAGTCAAAACGGTAGTCGCAGTCTTTCGCGTCAAGAGTGTTGCCTGTGCGGACATCTTTAAGCTTCACTGTCGCACCGATATCTCCGGCACAAAGTTTGTCGACTTGAGTCTTGATGTTTCCGCAGACGCAATAGAGCTGGGCGATGCGTTCGCGCGAGCCGCGTGTCACATTCTCAAGATCCACACCGGGAGTGAGAGTTCCAGACATTACTTTGAAGTAGCTGACTTCACCGATATGCGGTTCGACCGTAGTCTTGAAGAAATATAGCGACAGAGGACCGTTGCTGTCAGGCTTTACTGTTACACCGTCTGTAGTTTCAGGAGCAGACATTTCTTCAACGAAGGGAACGACGTTACCGAGGAATTCCATCATGCGGCGTACGCCCATGTCTTTGGCTGCACTCACACAGAAGACAGGATATATCGAGCGGTCTACCAGACCTTTGCGTATACCTTCACGCATTTCGTCTTCACTCAGGTGGCCTTGGTCAAAGAATTTTTCCATAAGAGTTTCGTCGTTTTCGGCTGCTGCCTCGACGAGAGCCTGATGAAGTTCAAGCGCTTTTTCCTTTTCATCAGCAGGGATGTCTTCAATGGTCGGAGTTCCGCCGTCAGGCCCCCATGAATATTTCTTCATGAGGAGAACGTCGATCATAGCGTTGAATCCGGGTCCGCACTGGATAGGATATTGAATCGCCACGATCTTATTTCCGAAATGCTCGCGCATCTGTTCCATGACGTTTTCATAGTCTGCTTTTTCACCGTCAAGCTGGTTGAGAGCGAAAATCACAGGTTTCTTGAGCGACTGGGTGGTGCGGAATATGTTCTGAGTGCCGACTTCCACACCGTATTGTGAATTGATTAATATCACACCTGTGTCGGTCACATTCAGTGCGGTAATAGCATTGCCTACGAAGTCATCAGCTCCCGGACAGTCAATTACATTTAGTTTTTTGTTGAGGAATTCAGCATAGAAAACCGTCGAGAATACACTGTAGCCGTATTCTTTCTCGACGGGGAATGAATCGCTCACGGTGTTTTTCGCTTCGATCGTACCGCGACGTTTTATAACTCCACACTCGTAAAGCATAGCTTCAGCAAGTGTGGTTTTACCAGAGCCTTTGCTACCGAGCAAGGCGATGTTTTTAATCTCGTTAGTTTGGTAGACCTTCATATTAGTTTCGGTTTAGTTTTTAGGTAAGAAGAATGGTTTAATTTTTTAGGAGAGATTTTTTATTGGATTTCCGTTTCCCCTTTGTGAGAGTTTTTTGAAATCGACCGCAAAATAGTAATTAATTTTCGTTTTTGTGCGTCTGAAACATGTGTTTTACAACATAAGATGCGATTTTCTTGAATTCATGATTCGTCACAAGCCATAATTCACTACCTTTGTAGCATAATCATACCATAATATATAATACATTTTGATCTATGGATATTGACAAGCCTTGTCTGATACAGCTTCCACGGATATATGACCCTCGTGGAAGTCTTACATTTGTGCAGGACCATGACCAGATACCTTTTGAAATTGCCAGATGCTACTGGACCTATGATGTCCCTGCCGGAGAAGCACGTGGAGGTCATTCGCATAAGGAAGCCAAATCGTTGCTTGTGGCTGTGAACGGGTGTTTCAACGTGAATCTTTATGACGGGTTTACATGGATGACATATACGCTTAACCGTCCGTTTGAAGGACTGTATATTCCACCGGGCTATTGGCGTACACTCGACAATTTCGCATCGGGCAGCGTTTGCCTTGTGATGACCTCTATCCTTTATGATCCTGATGAATATATCCGTGACTATGAGGAATTCAAACGCCTTGCAGTCGAAAGTGACAGACGAATATGAATCTAAAGTATCCGTTTCTTGATTTAGGCAGGGTGAACGAACCTTATGCCGATGAGCTTGTCGCAGCGGCGGAGCGTGTGATTCGCAGCGGGCGTTACATAGGAGGCCCGGAAGTCGAAGCCTTTGAAAGAGATTTGTCGTCATATACTGGCGCGCCTTTCGCTATAGGTGTAAGCAATGGTCTTGATGCGCTCAGGCTTATATTAAGGGCATATAGGGAAATGGGAGTTTTGAATGACGGTGACGAGGTTATCTATCCCGCCAATACATATATTGCATCTGTGCTTGCAATAAGCGATGCCGGACTGACCCCTGTGCCTGTCGATATTGATGAGCGTACGATGAATATTGACACAGACCTTCTTGAAGAGGCCGTCACCGACCGCACACGCGCGATAATGACTGTACATCTCTACGGACGTGTGTCTTGGGACGATACTCTTGTCAGAGTAGCACGTCGTCACGGTCTGAAAGTGATTGAAGATTGCGCTCAGGCTCTCGGTGCGCGGAATCTTTCAGCCGGATTTCATGAATCCCGCTATGCAGGTGCGCTCGGCGATGCGGCCGGTATAAGTTTTTACCCTACAAAAAATGTAGGGGCTCTCGGTGATGCAGGTGCTGTATTGACACACGACGAAGAGCTTGCACGCACTGTTCGCTCGCTTGCCAATTATGGTTCTGACCGCAGGTATCACAATATCTACTGTGGATTCAATTGCCGTCTTGACCCGATTCAGGCAGCAATGCTCCGTGTAAAACTCCCGCACATTAATGCCGAGAATGCCAATCGCTTTGCGCGGGCGTTGGCCTACCGTCGGACAATCGATCGTCAGGACGTGATTCTGCCGATGATGACAAACGAGGTCAACGACTGTGTGTGGCATCAGTATGTTATCAGAGTCCCTGCTGACCGCCGGGGAAGTTTTATGAGAGAAATGGAGAAAGAAGGTATAGGGACGGATGTGCACTATGCAGTGCCCCCGCATCTTCAACCGTGCTATGCGACACTTGCACATGGGCCGCTTACTGTCACGGAGCGTCTCGCTGATGAAATTGTCAGCCTTCCTATCGGAACCGGCATTTCTGTGGCCGATGCTGCCGAGATTGGTGCGGTTATTAATCGGCTGGACTTTTAATGGCTGCCAGGCAGAATGTTAGTCGTGGCCTTGGCGTGTTATAAGAATGTGATTAAAAAATGGCAACAAAGAGAAAAAGAAAAAAGAAAAAGACATCGACTCCAAATAAGTTGTATCGTACGTTATTAGCGCTGGCTCTTGTAGCCGCGTGTGCCTATCTCGGTGAGAAACTTGACGGGAAGGAGCAGCAGACAGATGTCGTCAATGTGGCTCATGGAGAGTATGGCAACCTTATGGCAGTTAAGACGAATCCTTCACTAAAGGAAGTCACCAAGAGCTATAAAGGTATGGATCTTTCGTTCAATCCTCAGTATCATATTCCGAACTGGGTGTCATGGGAACTCACGGCAGATGAGACTGACGGCAATGTGGCGCGTTCAAATAAATTTTCAGCCGACCCGGAGATGGAGGGTAGCGCCGAGACATGGGATTACAGCTATTCAGGCTATGACCGTGGCCACATGGCTCCTGCCGGTGACATGCGTTGGGATAAGGAGGCAATGTCGCAGACATTCTATATGACCAATATCTGTCCTCAGGTCAAGACACTCAATGCCGGCAGCTGGAAGAATCTTGAGGAGAAATGCCGTCAATGGGCCGAAGCAGACAGCGCAATCTATATTGTCTGCGGCCCGGTCATTGATGGTAAGCCTATTGAATATATCGGTGACTCGCGAGTGTATGTCCCGCGTAAGTTTTTCAAAGTCATTATATCTCCCTACACCACTCCTGCGCGTGGCATCGGATTTATAATGCCTAACGGGAAAGTTGAAGGCGGCATGCAGGCTTGTGCTGTTACGATTGATTCGGTCGAAGCCCTTACCGGACATGACTTTTTTGCAACTCTGCCCGACGATATAGAATCGGATGTCGAATCGCAGTGCGATTTCCATTACTGGTCAACTCACCGCCCACGAAAGAAGAAGTGACCTTTTTCGTGGAATTGGGTAATTTCCTGTGATGGTATTTCGGCTGGACGAAATATTATAATTCAAACATGGCAACGGCTCTTCCGGTATATGCTTCAGAAGAGCCGTTGCCATGTTTAATTGCCAAATGCTATTGCCTGTTATAGAACTGTAGTACTTTGTTTCTGAGTATAAGCTCATATTTGGCCTGAACCTGTTGGGCAAGAGTGGTTATGTAGTCTGATTGGGTCTGTTCCCATTCGGTTGCGTTTGCTTTGCCATAGGTATATTTTTCGGTCATTGCGTCAAGGGCTGCTTTTGAAGCGTCGACAGCAATTTTTCCTGCTTCATATTTTTTCTCTGCACCTACAGCCTGTTGATAGGCAAGACGGATGGCGCGGTGCAGTTCGCTTTGCTGCTGTTCGAGCTGGATTTGAGCTGAAAGTTTTCTGACTTTTGCCTGACGGATCTGATTGCGTGTCGAAAAGGCATCGAAAATCGGAATATTGAGCGAAAATCCAAGATTTTTAGAGAAATTATCTCTCATCTGAGAGCTGAACTTCTTGGTATCGTCACCTGAAACCGTATAGTAACTGCTTCCGAGTCCGGCATTGAAACTAAGCGTAGGGAGATAACCGCTTTTTGCCAATGTAATACCGTCATCGGCCACTTTGATAGCCTGACGTGCGGCCGAAATAGCCGGATAATTGGAAAGAGCGTTGCGATATACCTCCTCGGCGTTTAGGAGCGCCATTGTGTCATCGTCGATAGGCATTACGTCAAATCCTGTGAGGTTGTCAAGTTCAAGAAGCTTGGCGAGCTCGATAATCGAGGTCGTATAGTCGTTTTCGGAATTGACCACCTGCACTTCATTCTGAGCCACCTGTGCCTTGGCTTGGATTACGTCTACTTCTGGGACTTTGCCGCCTTCAAGCAATGCCCGCTGGCGTTCGAGCTGGACGTTTGACAGACGGAGCTGCTCGCGGCTAACTTCAAGAATCTCTTTGTTGAAAAGGACTTGCAGATAGGAGGTGATGACGCTCAGACGAACTTCGTCGCGTGAGGCTTCTGCCTGCATTTCAGCCATGCTGAGGCTTGATTGGGCGTAACGTAGCTGGCGGATGTTGCGTAGCCCCTGAAATATCGGCAGCGACATCTGTACGTTCCATGAAAATGACGAGGTGTTGCGATTGGCATAGGTGTTGGCCGATGTGAGACCTCGGCCGAAGCTCCAGTTCTGGCCTGCTCCGGCTGAAAGCTGTGGTAGAAATCCGTCCTTGGCTTCCGTGACAGACAGTTCGCTTTGCATTCGGCTGATTTCTGCATTTTTGATATTGAGATTGTGGCTGAGTGCGTAGTTCACGCAGCTGTCAAGACTCCATGCGTCAGCCATCACTGTCTGTGATATCCCGACCGTAAGGAGGAGGGAATATATGATGCGTTTCATCGTCGAAATATTAAGTTGTCGTTATTTTTTTACTGATGCGCCACGTAGTTTTGCATTCTTGTCGATACCACTGTTGACTTGAATATTGATGCCGTCAGATGTTCCTGTCGATATTGCTGTGCGTTCGAATTTCTGTTCTGGCAGACTGTCGGTCATTACATATACGAAAGTGCTGTCGCCTTTCCATTCGATTACGCTTTCAGGAATGGTAAGCACATTTTCAGCTTTGCTCAGGTTTACTGTCGCATTTGCGCTGTAGCCGGCACGAAGTTTGTCGCCGGAAGGAACATTTATTGCCGCCTTGATTTCAAAAGTATTTGCTCCGTTGGTTTCTACACCTTTCGGGGCGATAAGCTCTATGACGGCATCGAGTTTCAGGTCAGGCAGCGCTCCGATTGATATTTCCATCGGCTGACCGACAGACAGAAGTCCGACTTCGGTCTCGTCGACTTTGCCTTCGAATATGAGATTGTTCATGTCTGCAACGGTCGCAACGGTCGTACCGTCGTTCATCGTGTTCGCCTGAATGACCGAACTTCCGACTTTTACAGGGACATCGAGTACAAGTCCTGTGATGGTGGCGCGCACCAGAGTGTTGCTTTCCTTCGCGTTTGTTTTCGATACACCTTCCTTTACGATTGAGTAGGCATCTTCGGCTGCTTCGAGTTCAGCTTTAGCCTGCGACAAGGTTGTTGATGTATTTTCAAATTCTTCGCGACTGATGACCTTTTTATCGTAGAGTAGCTTGTTGCGGTCGTGTTTCACGCGTGCATCCTCAAGATTGATTTTCGCTGTCTTTACTCTTGAAAGGGCCGATGAAAGCTGTCCTTCGTCGGGCACAATCTTGATTTTGGCTACAATGTCGCCGGCCTGAACCATATCGCCTTCCTCGACATTGATTTCGGAGATGATACCTGACACCTGTGGCTTGATTTCGATTTCATCGCGTGGCTCGATTTTGCCGGTGAGCACTGTGTTACGCTCGATTGTTCCTGTCGATGGGCTGACAAGCTCGAATTTTTCCTTGTCAGGCTGTGATTTGACGAAAAGGTAAACAAATGCACCAATAAATATTGCGGCGATCAGACACCACATAAAAATCCGCAAAAACTTCTTCATTGTTCTGATATGATTATGTTTGTTATTATCGCGATTAAAGTTTTAGTATTTTGATTCCGAATTACTTGTCGTTGAGAGCCTCAATCGGCTTTATTTTCATTGCCTTGATAGCCGGAATAAGTCCTGCCGCAGTGCCAAGCACAAGGAATGTGACAAGGATGTAGACCGCCTGCATGAACGAGAGCTGAAATGCGATGACACCGCGTTCGTCGGCAAAAGCATGTTCGGCTATGGCAAGCAGAATGATGGCAAAACAGATTCCTGCCACTCCGGCGATTGTGGTCAGCACCATACTCTCCGAGAGTATCTGGGTAATTATGTCGCGAGGTTTTGCGCCGATAGCACGTCGGATGCCGATTTCGTGAGTACGTTCACGGACGATGATCCACATGATGTTTCCGACACCGATGATTCCCGACAAAAGAGTGCCGGCACCCACCACGAGGGCAAGAAGAGTGATACCGAGAAATATATTGTCGACCATTTTGAATTGTTCCGACACATCGAAGAAATACATTGCTCCTTCATCGTCAGGAGCTACAGGATGGTTTCGGGCAATAAGCCTTCTTACGGTATTTTCATAATCACCGGGGGCATATCCGCTTTTGAGAGTCATCATGAACATTCCGACTTTTGTCCCGAGGTTATAGTTGGCACGCATCGAATTGTAAGGGATTATGACCGATTCATCAAGCTCCGCTCCCATGCTTATTTCAGACGTCTGGCCGGCGATACCTACGACCTTATAATATATGCCGTTGAGTGATATTTCTTTTCCAAGACCTGATTCTGTGCCGAAAATTTCATCAGCCACTTTTTTCCCGACCACACATACCTTGCGTGAGCGGGTGTTGTCAGCTTCGTTTATGAAGCGGCCTTCATACATTACCGGGACAAAAATTTTGTCATAACCGCTTTCTACGCCTGTGAGCATGGCGTTGGAACTCTTTTGCCCGTAAAGAGCATTTGCCCACAGGTTGTTGACAGCAGATGAATTTTCTATCTCAGGTATCGCTCGGCGTATGTTTATAATATCCTGCAAGTTTAGTTCAAGCTCCATGCCTTTGTTGAAGCCTGCGTATGGTTTTGTCGTGCGTCCGGGAAATACTATCGCGACATTGGTTGCGAATCCTTCAAAATTTCTACTCATGAAACTCTTCAGACCTTTTGATCCTCCGATAAGCATCGCAAGGATGGCAGTTCCCCAGAAAATACCAAACGCGGTCATGAATGTACGCGTCTTGTTTTGGGCAAGTGTAGTGCCTATCTCGCGCCAGTTTTCTATGTCAAATATTGGATTTTTCATCTTCTGAACAAATGGATGTGGTACTACTTTGCCTACTCGTCGCGGAGTGCTTCGACAGGTTTGATTTTAAGCGATTTCATGGCAGGGAAGAGCCCGGCAAGAGCTCCCGCGATGATAAGCACCAGCGTTACCTGAATTGCTATCGCAATGTCGACGGTCGGGTCTTTGATAGGGGAGCGGTCTCCTCCGGATTCTGTCAGCATGGCTATGCCCTGCGATAAAAGAACGCCAAGGACAATGCCTACATAGCCGAACAGCGTGGTTATAGCTACGCTTTCGAGTATGATTTGTTTCAGGATGCTGCGTGGTTTTGCACCGATCGCACGGCGGACTCCGATTTCATGTGTACGTTCGCGCACGGAAACAAACATAATGTTGCTCACACCGACGATTCCCGAAAGCATGGTCAGCAGTCCTATGACCCAGACTGCCATCCCGATCGCCCCCATAGCTGACGACGAGCGCATATAATCCGAAAATCTGTTCCATATCCAGAGTGAACCTCTGTCATCTTCGGCAAAGGAATGAAGGCGGCCGAGAGTGGAACGGAAGCCGGTTTCTGCATCATCGCTTTCTTCGAGAGTCCTGACATTTTTGAGTTTGACAGTTATATTGTTCACTCGGTCAGACCCGCCGCTCATCGAACGTGCCGTGGAGTATGGGATGTAGACATCGCGCCGCCATTCCTGTTTGTATGTCCCGACGACAGTGAATGACAGGTCGCAGATTTCGACCAGCTGGCCGACAGGCTCTTTTTCGCCAAACAATGTCTTGGCCGATTCTTCGTTGATGACCGCCACACGTCGGCGCTGATTGATGTCGTTCTGATTTATGAAACGTCCATTCACGATGTTAAGACCGCTGTTCCGTTGTTCGGTCGGGTATACTCCACGGTAGCCTCCGGTCAGATAATCCTTGGAGCTTGTGACTTTTGCGGAGTCATTGGAAATCTGTGCGGCAACGTCGGCTATGACATTCGCATTCTGCGATTCAAGCACGTCCATGTCGGAATCCTTCAATCGTATGCGTCTGTTTTCCTTAAGACCTTTGAACGCTTTCTGTGCGTAGCCGCCGCGAATCGACACAGTTTCGGTGTCGCGTTGGGCGAACATTGATTCCATTCCGTTGACAAGCCCACGCGAGACGCTGAGCAGCACTATCAGGAGAAAAATTCCCCATGACACGGCGAATCCAGTCAGAGCGGTGCGCAGTTTGTTGTTGCGCAGGGTTGCCATTATTTCACTTGCAAGATCAAACATTTGGATAATTTTATCGACAGAGAAAATTGAGATGAGATTTTCTTCTTCAGTTTTCAGATGGGTTAAATGATGCGTCCGTCGGCGATGCGGATTATGCGGTTTGTCTGTTCGCCAACCCCGGGGTCATGGGTGACGATGACAATCGTCATCCCATCGGCATTGAGGTCACGGAACACCTGCATCACTTCTTTGGATGTCTTGGAGTCAAGCGCTCCTGTCGGTTCGTCGGCAAGAATTATTGACGGGTTTGTGATGAGAGCACGTGCGATAGCCACACGTTGTTTCTGCCCTCCTGACAACTCGCTCGGCAGATGGGTGGCGCGGTCTCCCATGCCCATGCGTTCGAGCTGTTCCATTGCGAGTTTGTTGCGTTGGCGTCGGGAAACTCCGCGATAAAAAAGCGGCAGGGCCACGTTTTCGAGAGCATTCTTATAGCTGATGAGGTTGAACGACTGGAACACGAACCCTATCATGTAGTTGCGCAGGTCGGCGGCTTTGTTTTCGCTCAGGTTCTTAATCAGCACACCATCGAGATAATATTCCCCGGAATCATAGTTGTCGAGGATACCGAGTATGTTGAGAAGGGTGGATTTTCCAGAGCCGGATGCACCCATGATTGAAACCAGTTCTCCTTTGTCGATAGTGAGGTTGATATCCTTTAGTACATGCAGGGGGACTACTCCGGGATAAGACTTGTTGATGTCTTTTAGGCTTATTATCATAATTATTGAATCGTGAAATCTGACTGTGTTTTAGAGCGACCAAAGAAATTGTGTCGTAATTTGGAACTCTTTACATCTAATTAGACGCAAAAGAATTAGAATAGTTACAGAAAATAATGAAAAAAACATGCAAATAGCTATCTTTGTATGCCAATAAACAAAATTGGCTGATTTAATTTATTGAATAATAATATTTTACTTAAATTGTAATAATTCTTGTGAAATTTATATCTTGGAATGTCAATGGCCTCCGGGCAGTTTGTGCGAAGGGTTTCAATGAGATTTTCGCATCGTTTGACGCTGATTTCGTTTGTATTCAGGAGACCAAGCTTAGCCCCGGTGCATTGGAACTTGAATTTGAAGGCTATCGTTCGTATTGGAATCTTGCTGACCGAAAAGGATATTCTGGTACGGCGATATATACACGCCATGAGCCGGTGGATGTCACCTATGGCATAGGTGTTGACGAGCATGATCATGAAGGTCGTGTGATCACACTGAATATGGGAGGCTATTATCTTGTAAATGTCTACACCCCCAATTCTCAAGGCGAGCTTGCGCGACTGCCATATAGAATGGTGTGGGAAGAAGCTTTCCGTAAATATATTGCAACGCTTGACGCAAGGAAGCCTGTGATAATCTGTGGTGACATGAACGTTGCCCACAAGGAGATTGATCTGAAAAATCCGAAGACCAACCGTCGGAATGCCGGTTTTACAGATGAAGAGCGTGGCGAATTTACCAAATTGCTTGCCCAAGGCTTCGTTGATACGTTCAGGGCTGTCCATCCGGATTTGGAGGATGCATATACATGGTGGAGCTATCGTGCAAGGGCGCGTGAGAAGAATGTCGGGTGGCGTATTGACTATTTTCTTGTGAGCGAACGTTTAGCTCACAGACTTAAAGATGCCAATATCCGGGCTGATATTCTCGGCTCGGACCACTGTCCTGTTGAGATTACAATTTCATAGTCTACTGTAACTTTGCATTTGACCATATAAAACCGAACGGCAGATTTCTTGTCAGCCTGAATAGCGGAATCAAGAAATCTGTCGTTCGGCTTATTGTCTTTGTGCTTGTCACTTAGATTTTGACCCTGATTGTCTTTAAGTCTTTATCTGCGCTTGACGAACCGACCATCAGTTCGTACTCACCGGGGACGACACGCATTTCCTGTGTCGCTTCGTCCCAGTTCTCAAAGAGATTTTGCGGGAAATCAATCTCGACATCCTTTGTCTCGCCGGGAGCAAGGTCGACACGTGCATAGCCTCTGAGGGCCTTGTTCGGACCGGCTGTATCGGCAGGCCGACGCATGTATACCTGTACGATTTCA
>ERZ778515.451-NODE-451-length-35657-cov-9.285546_pt1 | contig 35657 bp, 35 predicted proteins | sample MGYA00510343_ERZ778515 | MGnify/ENA primary metagenome ERZ778515 (study PRJEB29527, sample SAMN07138965) | mouse gut metagenome | material: feces | host: mouse | place: China:Nanjing | collected 2016-01-25 ...
TAATAAATGGGAAGAAGCGTATTCTGCCTGTTTATTAGCAGATAAAGCTGTGCAAAGAATTAGGAGGATATTTTTGATGCAGAGAATACCGAAGGCGATTAACAAAAAGAGGTTAGTCAGATATAAAGAAGGCGCAGAAATGTACAGCATGGGAATGAATAAATTTCAGTCTTTGGCGAAAGATGCAGGCGCAATATTGAAAATTGATAGAATGGTATTGGTTGATTTAGATACGTTTGACCAGTATTTAGAATCATTTCGTGTGAAATAGTCAAGATGCGTATATGCAAAGCAGAAAGATTTTTCGTATAACCGAAAATAAGTGTTGACTTTTAGTTAAACTGAAAGTATAATGATTATGAAATGGATGGAGGTGTATATTGTGGCGAGGACAGGCAGACCAAAGTCTGACAATCCGAAAAAAAGCCTTATCGGGTTGAAGCTGACAGAGGAAGAAGCCGCAAAACTCAGGGAATATGCGTCCAAACATGACATGACCATAACGCAGGTGCTACAAAAGGGGATTGATTTGCAGTATGCAATGGAAGAACCGATAAGTAGTTAGTACGAAATCTCTTTCCTTGAGAAAGGAGCAGAGATGGCAAAATCAAGAAAGGATAATAAAGGGAGGGTTTTAAGGAAGGGTGAAACTCAGCGCAGTTGCGATGGCAAGTATGTTTATACTTATACCAATCCGGAAGGAAAACGCCGGAGCATTTACTCTAAAGATATTATGGAACTGCGTGAGAGGGAAGAAAAGCTGATTAAAGACCAGTTAGACGGATTGGATACTTATGTGGCTGGCAGTGCAACGGTCAATTTTGTTTTTGACAGGTATATATCTACAAAGTCAGAACTCAGGGGAACAACCATGAGGAACTACAAATATATGTATGACCGTTTTATCAGGAAAGGGTTTGGGAAGAAGAAAATTGCAGCGATAAAATTTTCTGATGTGCTTCAATTCTACCAGCATTTGCTGAAAGATAAGGAAATGCAGATTAACACATTAGAAACAATCCATACGGTGCTTCACCCAACATTCCAGTTGGCGGTGCGGGATGATATTATCCGCAACAATCCGAGTGACGGGGTTATGGCGCAGATCAAAAAACAGCCGGGGAGAAATCATGGCGTAAGACACGCTTTAACTCTGGAACAGCAGAGAGCCTTTATAAACTATATAGAAAGCAATCCTACATATTACCGTTGGACATCTTTATTTAAGTTCTTATTAGGGACGGGGTGCAGGATTGGGGAAGCAATCGGGATAAGGTGGGAAGATGTAAATTTTGAAAAACGTGTAATCAGCATCAACCACAGTCTGGTTTATTACAGCAGAGAATTTAAGGAACACCCGATGTGTACGTTTTCTATATCACTCCCAAAAACAGAAGCGGGTATACGCAGTATTCCGATGATGGATGCGGTTTATGATGCACTCCGGGCGGAGCTTGCAGACCAACAGGAAAATGGATTCAACGAAACGGAGATTGACGGGATGAAAGGTTTTATCTTTATGAACCGTTTTGGGTACGTCCACAATCCACAGTCTATCAACCGGGCAATCAAGCGTATATACGAATCGTACAATGCAGAAGAAGTGGTTAATGCTTCCAAGCAACACCGGGAGCCAGTGCTAATACCACATTTTTCATGTCATCATTTGAGGCATACCTTTTGTTCGAGGTTTTGCGAGAATGAAACAAATTTAAAGGTGATCCAGTCCATAATGGGACACGCTAATATTGAAACCACGATGGACATTTATGCGGAAGTCACCGATGCAAAGAAACAGGAAGCGATTGAAAATTTAGCACACAAATTGGATGTATTTTAGGAAAGAGTCCGGCTAGGACTGACAGAGGGTACGACAACTTGTGTGCCATACGACAAGAGTACGACAAATTCAAAGGTTTTAATCAATGAAATAGCGTTATATGGCTGTGGTGGAGATGCGGAAAAGCGGCTAGTTAAAGGGAAATAAGCCATTTTAAATTAAATTGACTTAAAATCCCGACAATGAAGAGCTTGGAGAAATAAACCCAGTATTTATGAGGGGTTGAGGCATTTGAGTACGTCAAAGGACGCATTAAAAGACGCATTTTGACATAGTCATTTACATCAGTATGAAAGAGTACACAATCTGAAAAGAAAAAGATTCAATCAAATATGAACTACTAAGAGGACATTTTCTAAAGAAATTTAGAAGATGTCCTCTTTTTTGCGTTATGGAGAAAATACGTCATTTGTTATGAAGTCAAAGTGAAAGGAGCACAGCAATGAATGAATCAAAGAAGAAAGATAGATATGAGGATGCAAAAAAGTTTGTAAGATATTCAGATGGTGCAAAAATGTACAGTATGGGAATGACAAAATTTCAAGAAGTGGCTAAGGATGCCAAGGCTTGTTATAAAATTGGTCAGCTTGTACTTGTTAATACAGAAATATTGGATAAGTATCTTGAAACTTTTCATATTACAGATTCTGAGTTTTATAAGTAGGTGATGTTATGGTAAATACATTGAGTGGTTCAGTTTGTGCCTATAGAAAAGAAACTGTAAAACCAAGATTTATTCGTATTGATGAGGTAATGGCTTTATTAGATGTAACACAAGATGAGGCAATGGATATAGCATTAGCTGCTGGAGCAAGATATCAGCTTGCAAAGATTATATTAGTACATAAGGAAAGGTTGATGAAATTTATGAAACATTTTGCAAGAGTGCCTAGTTCAAACAAAATCGTAGAAAAAAAGTTTGTAAGAATTGGGGAAGCTTCAATGACATATAGCATAGGGCATCATAGATTTATTGAAATGGCTAGAGCAGCGGGGGCTGTATATAAGATTGGAACAGCTAAGGGAAATACTATATTAATAAATTTGGAAATTTTTGATGAATATATGGAGCAATTCAGAGAACCGCCAACAGAAATGAAACATCCATTGCCAAATATGAAAGGAGACTGATGAATGAGTTACTCATATAAGTGCTATTCAGATACAAAGGATTTTATGAAAAAATTTGTCAATGCAGAGGAAGGAGCGATTATTTATGGGATAAGTAAATCGAGAATCATAGTAATTGCGAGAGAGGCAGGAGCAGTCTATAAAGTCGGTAATTCAGCATTAATCAATACGGAATTATTTGAAAAATATCTTGAACGATTCAGAGAGCCGGCAAGAGAACTGCCTAAGCATACATGGAACAAATTAAAGGAAATGACAAATACACCAAAAACTGGTGAAAATTCGTAAAAATACACCAGTGGTGTCACTTCCGTAAAATTAAAGTGCATTGTAGAATATCAATTGTCCAAGAGAGATTGGACATAACAATTGAATAATCAGTTACAGATTTGCAAAGTAGTTTGCACTACAGAATTTCTGTAGGTAGTAAAATTACGGGGCATGTACCTGGAGGATGAAAGTCACAGCTATCATATTAGTAGTCTGATGGATCGAAAGATGAAGGGCGAGAAGCTGGATGGGAATCTGGTAAAAGGAATCGGCATGTTGCGTAAGGATAATTAACCACAGAGGGCGAGAAGTTCGTCCTTATCCTCAAAAGGCTAAAAGAGGAGATAGTGCTTCTGATAATTCAGAAGGGCGTCGTGAAACACATTTTGTGGCTCGTCTGTAACTCCCGGAGGTGAGAACACCTCTTTGTACACGGGGCGATATAGGAGTCTAGAAGACTGGCGTGTACCTACATGCTTAGTGTTAAGCATAGCCATGTAGACTATATCACTTCCAAATTCAAATTCTGTCTATATGGCAACTAATTTGAAGGAGGATAAAGTGGTGATGGGATTTAGCATAGCATTAATAATTATTGTTCTTATCGTATTGTATTCGTTAGCTAGGACGGCAGGAGAGTCGGACAGGACAATGGAACAGATAAGAGAGCAATCACTCCTTGGAAGGGAGGAGAGCTCTGGTGGGAACAGTTGAAAAAAGAGATAAGCATAAGAAACGCAGGTTTGTATCTCCAGAAGAAAAGCTTGAAAGAGAATTAAAAGATTGTATGCATTGTAGATTCTTCTGGGGACATAACAACAGATGTGCCAATGGAACATGTTGTAAACCATCTAAGAAAAAAGAACAGAAACTTCCGACGGAATGTGTCGGATGTCCATATTATCAAGGGAATGGTTATTGTTTTCCTTGTATGCGAAAGCTGATAGGAAAGTAGGTGGTTAAGATGTTCAAGTGGCTGTTTAAGAAGAAAGGATGTGCAAAACATATGAATAACAAGTTAGAAGTAATCGGCATTGATCATGGTTGGTCAATGATGAAAACAATCTCTCAGGTATTTGTCACAGGTGTTAAGGAGATTACAACAACTCTGGCACTTTTCGGTGATGTACTTGAGTATGAAGGAAAGTTCTATAAGGTTGGAACTGTGAGGCAGGAAGTAAAGGATACCAAGGTCGAAGATGACAGCTTTTATCTTCTCACTCTTGCAGCAGTTGCTAAGGAACTTAAAAGAAGAGGTCTTGCAGAGGCAAAGGTATTTCTTGCTGTAGGACTTCCACTTACAAGATTTGGAGCTGAGAAGAATGACTTTATCAAGTACCTGACAAAGAATAAGCGTGTAAACTTCAAATATGAGAATGAGTCATATCATATTGAAATTGATGATGTGGCAGTATTCCCTCAGTGTTATGCAGCAGTAGTGGATAAGATTCCTACAATGGCAAAGAAAACGCTGATAGTAGATATCGGTAGCTGGACAATCGACATTATGCCGGTAATCAACAAGTCACCGGATGAATCAAAGTGTGTGACGATACCAAAAGGTCTTATTACCTGTATGCGTTCTATCAATGAACAATGTGTAAGACAACTTAACGGAGAGGTAGACGAGTCAGAGATACAGAACATCATGCGATATGGCAGGTCAGATATTGATGATGAATACTTTGCCATTATCAAGGCAGAGATAGAGGATTTTGTTGATAAGGTGTATAACTCAATCCGTGAGTTTGGGTATAACTTAAAGACTACACCGATTGTATTTGTCGGTGGCGGGGCAGTTGTGATGAAGAATTTTGGTAGTCACGATGCCAAGAACATTTCCTATAACCTTGATGTAAAGGCAAATGCAAGAGGATATGAGCAGCTTGCCACAATGGGACTTAAAAGCACTAAGCGATTATCATAAGGAGGCAGATGATGGGAAGAAGACTTGAATATGAAGTAAAAACTTCTGTCCGCCTTAACATGAGCAATCCTCAGCATGTGAAAATCAATGATGTGATTCAGAACCTTGATCCGAAGATTTTCAAATCTAAGAACCAGTTCATCATAGATGCGATTCAGTTTTACATTGATAATTATGGAAAAGAAACCTTTGTTATCAAGAAGAAGGAAAAAGAGAGGGCTGAATATATCCGGTCAGAAGATATTGATGACATTAAGGAAGAAGTCATTGAAGCAGCAACCAATGAGGCTAGGAAAGAGGTCATAAGGCTGTTAGGCGGAGTGATATCCGGGATGAATGTTGGTCAGCCGGTAATAATGCAGGCAGCCAATAGTGAAGCACAAGAACCTACAGAAGATGTTATGGACGATGCAGATGTTGCAGGACTTGCAATGGGATGGATGTCGAAAGGAGACTGATTATTATGAGAAGAGTTATGGGAGCCGTAGGAACAGTAATTTTAGAGATACTCAAGTGGATATTAAGGATAATTCTTGGAGCGTTGAAGCTGGTCTTAGGACTTGCCAGAATAATTCTTCTTCTATTCGCTATGGTGGCAAGGATATTTCTTTCATTCGTAAGAATGGGCACATTCTGAGAGGAGGTGAGCGTATGCAGGTAAAGGGTTTATTCTTAAATTATAAGAAAAACAGAAGACTTATGCAGTATTTCTTTAAAATAAGAGAGCTGGTATAATGAAAGGAGTTTAAGATGCACAGAATACGGGACAGTCCTATGTGTCCCGTGCATTACAGATAAATAGTTCACTGCAAGGGTGGATGGCACGATGTAACACTTCGATATGATGATAATGCACCGGATGTTGTTGTAGCAACTCTTAAGCTTGTCAATGTACCGACAGAGCCTAAGCTTCCACAGACAGGCGACAATGCAAATCCGCTTCTTTATCTTGGAATCGGTGCACTTGCACTTATTACTGGTGTCGGAGTAGGACTTCGTGGAAGAAAGAAAAAGAATAAACAGTAACAATTAACCTTGCGGGGAATGTAAGCCAGTGACTTATGTTCCCTGCTTTTTTAGATTAAGGAGGAACCGTAATATGATGAATTACGAGATTTTTAAGGAAGTAGTAAAAGAAAAGTTTATGGATTATATGCCTGAGAAGTTCAAAGGAATGGAGCTTGTGGCAGAGCCAGTGGAAAAGGTGAATGTGACTCTTGATGGCATCATCTTAAGAGAAGAAGGCAGGAACATTTCGCCTACGATTTATATCAATGACATGTATAAGAAGTATCAGGAATGTGGCGATCTTGAGGAAACACTTATGGCTGCATGTGACTTCATGGAAAGGGCATATGAGCAGACTCCGGTTGTTGATGTGGACAGCATTATGAGGGATGCTAACGAGAAGATTGTATTCCAGCTCATCAATACAGAGCAGAATAAAACATTTTTGGAACAGGTGCCTCACAGGGAGTTCCAGGATCTTTCTATTGTGTATAAGGTAATAATCAGTGCCGATAAGGATGCGGTGCAGAGTTCAAAAATTACAAATGAATTTGCGAAAAGACTTGGAATGAATGAGGAACAGCTCTTTAAGTGTGCAGCGGAAAACACAAGAAGACTCTTCCCACCTGTAGTACGAAGCATGAATGACATTATGAAAGAAATGTTCGCAAGGGATGGGATGCCACAGGAGATTGCAGATATGATGATAGCCGAGATTCCACCGGAGCAGACGATGTGGGTGATTTCCAATGAAAAGGGTATCAATGGTGCAGCATCCATGCTTTATGAGAATGAGCTTCATGAGCTGGCAGAGAGTTTAGAGAGTGACCTTTATATTCTCCCTTCGAGCGTGCATGAGGTTATTGCAGTATCTTCAGATATGGGAAGCCCTGAGATGCTTGCACAGATGGTAGTCGAGGTAAATATGCAGGAGGTGTCTTTGGACGAGAGACTTTCCAATCAGGTATATCACTATGATAAGGATTTAAGAAAACTCACACTTGCAACTGATACACCAAACAAGAGACTTGATGGTATCGTTGCAGAACCTCCCCTTGTATATGATGCGAAGGAAAAGTCCAGATAGGAGGCAGTTATGGAGCAGGAACTTACAATGGAAGAACTCATTGCTCTCATAAACAGCCAGAAAGGTGACTTTGTTATCCGTGTCGAGTTTGGAGAGGAGGCGGTGTCTGATGCCAAAGAAGAATGACTTCAAGCTTGATGTGGTTTCGGTAAGACTTGTAAAGGATGCTCCGATTTATTCGGAGCATACCTTTAACAATCCGGCGGATATAGCTGCTGTCATGGGAGACTGTATGTGCCAGTTTGACAGGGAAGTAGTGTGTGTGGTCAATCTAAGGTCAGATTTAAAACCTATCAATGTGCATTTTGCAAGTGTTGGCTCTTTAAATGAGGCAATGGCACATCCGAGGGAACTGTTTAAATCAAGCATCCTAAGCAATGCGGCTAGCATGATGTTAATCCATTGTCACCCATCCGGGAACGTATTCCCAAGTAAGGCTGATACCATGATGACAGACCGCATGAACAAGCTGTGTGAACTGATGGGAATACCACTCATTGACCATATCATAGTCGGTGGAGACAATCGTGAGTTTTTCAGTTTCAGGGAAAAAGGAATGATTGATAATCCTAAGATTACCCTGAGCACAGATTACCGGACACTTGATATCAAGTCACCGCTTGTAGCAGAGCAGGGAAAGGCAAGGTGAAAGCATGGATGGAAGATTTACGGATGAAGAGCTTGCCATAGCAAAGAGTGTTGACCTGTGTGCAGTTGCAGAAAGTCTTGGGTATACAGTAAAGAGGATTGGCAAATACCACACTTTAAAAGAGATGGATTCCATCCGCATTTACAACAGAAGCCATTGGTACAGATGGTCAAGGCAGTTTGACAAAGGCAACAATGGCGGCTCACAGATAGATTTCTTGCGGGTGTTTTGTGGAATGAGTGTAAAAGAGGCTGTGTTCTGGCTTTTAGATTTTGCAGGATATAGAAGGATCGAGAATCCTGTAAAGCAGCCACTTGTTCATCAGGTATCGCAGAAGCAGGCAGAGGAGAGAAAGCCATTTGTCCTACCGGAACCGGCGGGAGATAATTCCTATCTTATTTCATATCTGAATCAGCAGAGAGGAATCAGCAGGACTGTCATAGATCTGTTTTTAAAAGATGGACTGATTTATGAGAGCAGGCATTACCACAATGTTGTTTTCAAAGGAAATGATAAAAATGGAGTGACAAGATTTGCAAGTATGCGGGGAGTGCTTGATAAGCAGGGTAAGCCATTCAAGTGTGATGTCACAGGAAATGATAAGAACTATGGATTTAATGTGGTAAATGTTAACAGTACAGAACTTGTAGTATTTGAAGCTGCAATCGACCTTATGAGTTATGTGGATATCTTCGCGGATTATGAATCAAATAAGCTGGCACTTGGGATGCTTGCAGATGCACCACTTGAGACTTTTCTTCGGGAACATCCGCAGATTACTTCCATCCGGTTCTGCCTTGATGGAGATGAGCCGGGGAGAAAAGCAGCAGCAGAACTTATGAGAAAGTATTATGAGCTTGGATATGAGGTAGAAGACTGTCCGCCACCTGCCGGATATAAGGATTACAACGAGTGGCTTGTAGCGGCAAAGCTTAATCTGAACAGGATGAATAAGCGAGCAGATGAACCAGTCAGGGCATGAGAAACCGGATTTTGATGTGTGGGGGCAGAAAGCGCCCCCAAAATAGCAAAGTGGGGGCAGAAAGCGCCCCCAAAATGTCAAAGAGGGGGCAAAAAGTGCCCCCACAATTTGGACACGACAAAATCCGGACTGAAGTAAAAATAAAAGTGGGGGCAGAAAGCGCCCCCAAAATAACAAAATGGGGGCAGAAAGCGCCCCCAAAGTAGCAAAGTGGGGGCAAAAAGCGCCCCCACTTTCATAAACAGAGGGTTTTAGGGAGATTTTCTCCCTAACTAGATGGCATTAGGACAGAGATGTCTCTAATGCGTATCTAGCAGTCGCCGGGGACTAACTGGAGACTGGAGCTTTGGTGAATATTTACTAAACACGGATAAGGAGGTGCAAGGAAGCAATGGATGCAGAAGTTACGCTATTTTCAAAACCAGAAGAACTGATTGCCTGGGCAGACACATTTGATATCTTACTTAACCCTTCGATAGAAGATGCTGCAATATTGCTTAACTATATGGAAGGTCATGATTATGCTATTGGCATAGATTCTGATGGGAAGATGTACAGACAGGATGTAGCTGAGGAGAATGGTGAAATTGAACCATACCCGATAGATGATGTTATAGATACTGTTTGTGAATGGAACTATGAACTGATACTTGATGCTGATGCACACAGGAATGATCCAAAGGATTTTAAAGATTACAGTGAGTTTCAGGATAAGTATGACAGTTTGAAAGCAGATGAAAAGAGGCTGGACAGGTTGTTTGAAAAGACCTGTTATGCAAAGGAGATTGATGAAATGGCGGCTGCTTTGGTGGAATCATTCATTAGCCATCTAAGTAGCAGGGATGATTTGGAAAAAGCTGCGGTGACAGTTGCAGAAGGAATTAAGGATTATAGTACGGGTAAGAGAGGAAGGTGAGTCTATGGCAGATAAAGTTCATTGTATTAGGAAAACACTAAGACTAATGCCAGAGGAAGCCAAGATGCTTGCAAAAAAGGCATGTGATAATGGAATGAATGAGGCTGAGTATATCCGTCTTCTTATCAGTCAGAAACCAAATGATTATCCGGAAGTAAGGAAGATTCTGAAGGAACTCATTAATGAAGTCAACAGAATTGGAATAAATATCAATCAGATAGTATTTAACAATAATGCCGGGCTGTATTCCAAGGAAGATAAGACACAGCTGATAGCTTATATGCGAAAACTGAATCAGAAGGTAGATGAGGCGGTGGTAAAGATTGGCAATCAGTAAAATCCTTAATATGAAGGATTGTGGTGGGCATTTTCACGGAAAACATCTGAAGAGATCTCTTGATTATGTGATGAATCCGGAGAAAACACAGGATGGAAGGCTCGTTGGTGCAATCAACTGTCAGGTCGATTCTGCTTTTGAACAGATGAAAGCTACAAAACGGATGTTTGGAAAAGTTGATAAAAGGCAGGGATATCATATCATTCTCTCATTTAAGGAAGATGAAGTGAATCCTGATATGGCATTTGAGATAACCCGCAGATTCGTGGAAGAGTATCTTGGAAAATCATATGAGGCAGTATATGTGGTGCATGATAATACAGCACATGTTCATTCACACATTGTATTTAACAGTGTGAGTTTTGTGGATGGGAAAAAGTATCGCTATGAAAAAGGAGACTGGGCAAAGTATATCCAGCCAATCACGAATAAGTTGTGTCAGGAATATGGTCTTTCAATCATTGATGTCGATGATGGCAGCAAGGAAAAAGAGCATGAAAGCTATAAGGACTGGAGCGAATATCGTGAAGGCAGTTTTGTGTGGGCAGATATGATCAAGAGAGACTTGGATTCCTGCATTCTGCAGGCTGGAAATTATGAGCAGTTTCTGGAGCTGTTATCTGACAAAGGATATGAGGTTAAGCAGGGAAAGTATCTGGCGGTCAAGCCACAAGGAATGACGAGATTTCGCAGATGTAAGACATTAGGGGACATGTATTCTGATGAGGCAATCCGGGAAAGGATAGAAAAAGAGGATATTTCATTTTACAGGGAACAGCAGAAAGAGGTACAACCGGTCCTTTGTAAGTGTAAGGTGAGAAGATACCGAAGGGCAAAGATGTCGGGGCTTCAAAAGAGATACTATGCAAAGCTATACCGGATAGGAAAGCTGAAAAAGAAGCCATACAGTCAGGTATGGAAGTATAAGGAAGATATCCGTAAGATGCATAAACTGCAGGAGGAGTATTTGTTCCTTGTCAATCATGACATTCATTCAGCAGAGGAGCTTGTCAGTGTAATCAGCTCATTGACAGATAAAAGAAAAGAAGTCTCAGCAGAGAAAAGCCGCATTTATAAGGCTAGGGAGAGAAGTCGAGAACTTTTTGATATAGCAGATGATATGAAAGAGTTAGAACCTGCTGAGAAGTCTTTCCTTCAGGGAGATGAATTTTTTACGGATGAGCATATGCAATGGGAAACTTTGAAACAGAAGCTTTTATCACAAGGATATGGTCTTGAAGAGGTGGAAGCACTGCGTAAACATTATAAAGAGGAGTATTCCAAAGCATGTGCAAAAGAAAGGGCAGTATTCAAAGAGTTGAATATTGGTAAATCTATATGGAAGAGTCTTATTCCAGACAGCGTATCAGATGGAAAAGATGCACAGTACAATAAAGAGACAATACGAGACAGGAAAGAACAGCCAGAACGTTAGGGCTGTTTTTTTAGTAGTTAGGAGGCATATATGGAAGAAAACAGAGAACCGCTTAGTGCGATAGCAATCGAGAAAAAATTGCAGCTTCTCCGAAATAAGCATTTCAGTGAAGATACGATTGCTCTTGTAAAAAGTGATTATGAATATGGACTGACAGAGGAGGAAATCAGCCTTTATCTCAATAAGTCCTACGACATTGAACAGATGAAGATTTTATCGGAGTGTCTGCATAAGGATGTTCCAAAAGATGTGATTGATATTATCAAGAATACCAAGTATTCGGTTCATCAGATGCAGGTGTCTCTCGAATTTTATGAAAAGGGTGTGCCTGTTCAGACAATTAAGGAGGTCATGGACAAAGGGGAAAAACCTATCACCATGCGCCGATTATATGAGGAAGTTCTGGAACAGCTGAATAAAGTCAAGGAACAGATTCCGGAAGAGTCTGAGTATGTGAAAGCACTCATTTCTCAGATGGATGAAGTGGTTGCAAAGATCAATCACCAGAATGAAAGGTATGATGCCCTGAATAAGAAGCTTTCTGAAATAGAAACTTCCAAAGATGATGAGGAAGTCAGGGGGCGTCTGGTCAAGGAGAACCAGGATAAGGACGCTCTTATCAACAGTCAGCAGAATGAACTGAATAAGGCAAGCAGTACGATTGCAAGACTCAGGGATGATATTGAGAAAAAGGATAAGGAGATGAAGCGTATGGGAGACAGAATAGAGTCATTGGAAGATAAGATCATAAGTGTTGCAACAGAGAATAAAAAAGAAGCAGAAAGTAAGGCAGAGCCGCAGGAAAGCCAGTCCGTATCACAGGCAGATAAAAAGATGGTTGATACAGTTGCAGTTCCTCAGAATATGCAGGCTGTGGCAAACGGGATTCCAGTCTATTATCAGATTCCGATAGTTGATGGTACTGGAAATGTGGTGCAGAGACTTCCGATTGAGAGAAGTGTGAGAAAGAGTAGCAACAGCGGAGTGGCGAGCCTTTTTGCAAGACTGTCATTTAAGAAAAAGTCAAGAGCAGACATTGTAAAGCTGGTTGCATCGGGAGACCTTGTTCCGGCGCAGCTTGTGCAGATTAAGAGTGCAATAGAAAAGGGACTTACTGAGTCACAGCTTGTAGAGCTTATAAACAACAACATTTCAGCGGAAAAGATGAAGGAGATCATTGAGATTGCTGTGCTTGAAAACAGCATGGCAGATTAGGAGGAACTTATGAATTTAGCAGTAGTAAATGAAGCAGTAACAGAGATGAATGGTGTGGAGCATCAATTTACAGAGGAAGAGAAAAACTTTGTTGTCCAGTTCGCATTCAGAAGCGGCAGCAAGGAAGACACGATTTCTCTTATTGAAGCTTTGGCACATTCAGCGGATAAGGCTGAGTCGGACGAGATTATGGTCACATACAGGTCTAAATATGATATGAAGCCTGCATGGGTGGAACAGGTGGAAAACCTGCTTGTGGCACTTGAAATGTATCGTATCGAGGAGGAGAAAGCAATCAATCATCTGGCAGATATTTTGACTGCTTATGGTATTGATGTATCAGCCGAGGAAATCCGTACTACAGAGACAGAAACGCTTAAAACAACAGTCAGAGAGAAAGTGGAGGTGCGATAATGGCAGAAGAGATTCAGGAAGCGGTGCAGATCATCCGTGTAGCTTATGATGGCATTGAGATTGCCATGAAGGTAGGAAGCGGCGGCATTGCTGCCATGCAGAAGGCAATAGATTTCTTAAAAGGGATGCTTGATTATGAAAAGTCACTTGGCAAGACATCCATGAGAAAGCTGATCTTAAAAGGTGGCGATTTACAGGTGTTACAGTTTAATACCGAAGATATGAAAAAGGTTGAAAAGATGGCAAAGAAGTATGGAATCCTGTATTCGGTACTTCCAGACTGTAACAGGAAAGATGGACTGAGTGAGGTAATCTTTCATACAGAGGCAGTTCCTCGTGTGAATATGATGATACAGAAGCTCAAGTTTGGTAAGATTGCCACATTTGACGATTATCTGAAGAATGGAGATGAAAAATCCCTTGGCAAGCTGATGGATTTTTTGAAGAAACAGCAGGGAAACGAGAAAAGCCACACGATAGAAGGGGATAGGGTTAATACCGCTATTGACGGACTGATCGAAAAGGTCGGAATGTTTGCAATGGAAAAGAAAGCTATCAGTGTGGATCAGGTCAAGGAGAATTTCAGTATCAATGGTGAGCAGGCTGAAAGTGTTATCAAACAGCTAGAGACAATCGGTGTGCTTGGAAAGAAAAATGAGGATGGCACCCATACAGTCATGATGGACAAGGATGCATTTATCAATCGTGTTAGAGGCTATCAGGACCTTGCTGAGAGAATGAGGGCAGTTGCAGCATCAAAGAATGCGAACTTATCAGATGTGACTATCAGCAAGAAGCTGATTATCGAAGAGAATGACCATGCTGTTAAGACCAGAGTTCCCGGCACATGGGGAGAAGAGGCAAGATATGTATGGCTCCGTAAGGAAAACATCATGGAGATTCATGGTGGAAAGACAATGCTTACTTTCCTTGATTCAACCAAGGATTATAAGCTTTACGATGAGCAGAATCGTGTGGTGACAACCCAGAAAGGAACCGAGCTTTATACTCACTACGACAAGGTGGAGTCATCTGTCAGGGAGCGTTACGAGAAAGTACAGAAGCAGCAGAAAAAGACCACACAGAAGAAAACTGTTACCACGAAGAAAGCGAGGTAGCAGCCTATGCAGACAACAAAGAAAAAGCCGTCACTGATATTCATCCTTGTGGGTGCAGTGTTAGCCGGGTATCTTGGTTATCTGATAAATGGTGCGTGGGCAGAAGGGATTGCCTTTAATGAATTTATGAACAGATTCAATGAAGTATGTGCTGTTCCCTTTGCCAACTATTACAATTCCAATACAGTAAAAGCAGTAGCCATTGCATTAGGTATCTATGCGATGGCTATTGTCATGTATTACACCAGTCAGAGAAACTATATGCCCGGTAAGGAATTTGGTACGGCAAGATTTGAAAATCCGAAGCAGGTCAACAAGATACTTGCAGATAAGGATGAGAATTTCAACCGGATACTCAGCCAAAATGTGAAGATGTCGCTGGATTTTAGGAGACTCAAGCTCAATGGAAATATACTTATCTGTGGTGGTTCCGGAGCAGGAAAAACATTTTATGAAGTAAAGCCGAATCTTATGCAGATGCCGCATAACTGTTCCTTTATCTGTACCGATCCAAAGGGAGAAATCCTTAGAAGCTGCGGTCAGATGCTAAAGAATAACGGATATAATGTGAAAGTCATAAATCTGTTAGAGATGGATAAATCAGACTGTTACAATCCATTTTCCTATATCAGAGAGGAAACAGATGTGGTCAAGCTGATTACAAACCTTATCAGCAATACGACACCAAAGGGAGCGACACCAAGTGATCCGTTCTGGGAAAAGGCGGAAGGATTGTTCTTACAGGCTATCTTTTATTATGTGTGGCTGGAGGTACAGCCGGCAAAGAGAAACTTTGAGACAGTACTTAAACTTCTTGGAGAAGCAGAGGTTACAGAACAGGGAAAAGCATCAAAGCTGGATGTGCGTATGAAGTTTTTAGAGGAAAGTTCTCCGCTTGGAGCTAATCATCCGGCAGTAAAGCAGTACAACAAATGTATGAGAGGTGCAGGAGATACCGTCCGTTCCATTATCATCAGTGCCAACTCAAGACTTGCATTTCTTGAGAATAAGCAGGTTTTACGATTACTCTCAAAAGATGAGCTTAATTTGTCCGATATCGGTATTGGAGTAAATGGGGATGGTGAGACAAAGACAGCACTGTTTTGTGTAATCCCGGATAGTGATAAATCCTATAACTTTATTATCGGTATGTTATATACGCAGATATTTCAGGAATTGTACTATCAGGCGGACTTTAACTGCGGAGGCAGGCTGCCAATCCATGTGACATTTATGTTAGACGAATTTGCGAATGTCGCATTGCCCGATGACTTCTGTTCGTTGTTATCGACAATGCGAAGCCGTGAGATTTCAAGTATCATCATCATTCAGAACTTTGCACAGCTAAAAGCACTTTTCAAAGATACCTGGGAGACAATCCCTGGCAACTGTGATACCTTTATCTACCTTGGTGGTAACGAGCAGAGTACGCACAAGTATGTGTCGGAGCTGCTTGGAAAAGGTACGATTGATAAGAAGTCAAGCGGTGAGACAAAGGGCAGACAGGGAAGCTCTTCAAGAAACTATGATGTATTAGGCAGAGAATTGTTTACACCCGATGAAGTCAGAAAGCTGGATAATAAGAAATGTATTATCTTTATCCGTGGTTTTGATCCTATCATGGACAATAAGTTCATACCGTTCAATCATCCGATGTTTAACCAGACAGCAGATGGCAAGGGAGAGCCTTATGTTCATCAGATAAGAGGAGCAGATAATCTTATCGGTCCGCCATTTGAGATTCTTTCAGACAAGGCAGTTAAGTATTATGAAAAGCTGAAGGATAAGGGCGAGAATGTGTATATAGATTCTCTTACCTATGAGCAGTTTATGATGCTTGGTGATGCGGAATTAAGCAGAAGATTCTCCATGCAGGATGAAGCAGAGCAGAAAGCAAAGATTGACAGGGAGCAGGCGAATGAGCTTGAGTATGTCGATGAATCGCAGAAGTCTGATGCTGCAGAAAGTGCCAACGCTTCTAATGGAAGTGATGGTGCTAAGCCTGTAAGGAATCCTGAGAGGGAAAAGCCTAAGTGGGAGGATACAATCACAAATCGAATGCTGCACTGGTCATATACACCGGAGCAGAAAGAGGAAGTGAAGAAAGCACTTGCCGCAGGCGTCCCCAAAGCAATGATTCTTACTTATTTCTATCCAGAGGTTACTGTGGAGAAGATGAGTTCATATCGGAAGACGCAGTAAATGTTATCGCATAGGTACAGAAGTTGTGGTATACTGTGTCTATGCGGGATTAAAGAAACTTACAAATCGCAATTGATCGAGCTGAAAGCGAGGGATGCTTCTTGTCCTTAGGGCAAGAAGATGGAGTTGAAATAAATTAAGACAGTCGAAATTTGCAGTAATTCAGTAAGAACTTGGTAATTGTTTGGTTAAAACTACGGAGGAATAAGAATGTTATTTGAACTTGAAAATACTTCAAAAATAAAGGCATTGTTTACGGGATGGGAAGAAACAATGATTTTCTCCTGTCTTCAAAAGATTATGGGAAAGATTTATGTTACAGATTTGGAAAATCCCAAATCTGCATTTGCATTTGTGGGATGCTTTGGGTTTTACGCTGGAAAACCCGATATGGAAATTGTAAGGAAAAAGCCTGAAGGTTTTACGATTATGGTTCCTCAAAATAAAGAGTGGGCACAGTTAATAGAGGCGTGTTATCCATCGGCAAAAAGAGTTACAAGATATGCTATTAAAAAAGATACTATTTTTGATAAAATTAAGTTGCAAAATGAAATCAGTAAGTTACCTATTGGCTACGAAATTCACAAGCTGGATGCTGATATTTATGATCAATGTTTGAAAAATCCTGTAATGGTGGATTTTGTTTCTGCTTTTGAGAGTAAAGAAAAATATTTGCAAATAGGCAGAGGGATGGTTATCTTAAAAGATGGACAAATTGTGTCAGGCGCATCATCTTATACTCGCTATAAGGAAGGAATAGAAATTGAAGTAGATACCATTGAGGCTGAAAGAAGAAAACATTTAGCAACAATAGCGTGTTCAGTACTCATACTAAATTGTTTAGAGGAAGGTTTATATCCAAGTTGGGATGCGCAAAATATAAATTCTGTTCGCCTTGCAGAAAAGCTGGGGTATGAATTTGATCATGAATATGTAGCCTATGAGGTTGTGTAAAAGTTTGCATCGATGTCTTGAAGCCTCATGTGCTTGTTGTAAATCCTAATTTTGAGAATTACTGCATAGGAGAGTTCTTGGCGAATTTATAATTAGGCAGGGTAACCTCAACTTCAAGTTTGTCTGACTCATAAATAATTTAATAACAGGATTACAAGCACTTTAGCCAATAACAGGTTAGAGTGCTTTTTTCATGCCATATAAGGAGGTGGTTGAAGCACAACGCATCGGGGAAAGCCCGATTAATCATTACAACAGGCATTGCCTGATAATCATATAGTAAAAACAAGGACAGAGAGGAATGTATATATTCCATTCGGAAATCAGCCGGATTGGAATGTGTACATTCCTTTCTGGCTTTTTCCATATCTGTCACACATCAAGAAAAAGGAGATTTTTATCATGAGAAAAGAACAGATTACAGTAACTAACAATTCAGTCTGCAATAGAGCAGAAAACAAGGGTTTGGAGGGAAAAGGCATGAAGAGAAGATTACTTCATTTTAAGAAAAGAATGGTTCCGGCAGTATCCGGAGCACTTATGGGAGTGATGCTTATGAGCACTACCTGTTTTGCAGCAGGTACAGGTACTTCCGCAGTAACACAGCCGCTTGAGAATTTAAAGACACTTATCATTGCAGTCATTGGTGCGGTCGGTGTCATCATTCTTGCAAAGAATGTCATGGAGTTCGCACAAGCATATCAGCAGCAGGATTCATCTACCATGAACTCCGCTCTGAAAGGAATTGTGGCAGGTGTCATGATGGCTGGTATTTCAACAGTTCTGACATTCTTAGGCTTCTAAGATTGGGGAAATGCATTTCCCCTTTTAGTAAAAGGAAAGAGGTGAATAACAAGTATGGATATTTTTAAGCTTGGTGATAAGATCCTTGCACTTCTTGAGGCAGTGTTTGGGTTTTGGAACAATCAGATATCCCTGGTCTTTGCAATGCTTGGACAGTCACCGGTCAGTTTCAAGGGCGGAGGTCCCTGGGCAGTTATTGAGGGTATTGAGCCGGTCTTTGTAGCGGTCGGTTCATCCCTCGTTGTGCTGTTCTTTGTTATCGGTTTCTGCTCGGAAAGCATAGATGTAAAAGATGAGATGAGGTTTGAGTCTATATTTCGTATGCTTATCCGATTGGGACTTGCAGAATGGTTTGTTGCAAATAATGTCACGATTATGAAGGCATTTTTTACTTCCATAGGAAATCTGGTAGGACTTATATCTGCCGGGACAACGACGCAGCTTGCTATTGACAGTACACAGGCAGATATCATTAAAGGACTCGGATTTGGTGAAAGTCTGGTAATGCTGATACTTACAGCTTTGCTTGCAATCATCATTATTATCTGTGGATTTTTTATCATCTACACAGTGTATTTCAGGTTCTTAAAGATACTGATTATTGCGCCGCTCGGTGCGATTGCCTGTTCCACGATGGCAGGAAACAGAATGGTCAGTCATACAATGGCTACCTACTGCAAATATTTCCTGTCATGTGTGTTTGAGGCAGTAACAATGGCACTTGCGATTGTGGTATGTAATGCATTTATCAATGCAGGACTTCCAGCATTTACAGGAAGTTATGCTGACTGGGCACAGACGCTTATATATCTGTGCGAAATGACATTTACGATAGCAATGACTGTTGGAAGCGTGAAGGGTGCACAGACACTTACAAGCAAGGCATTTGGATTATAGAAGGAGGAAGAAATGGATAATGAAAAGAAACAAGTTACTTATAATTCAAGTATAACCGGAGAAACGCAGGTGACATTTGATATTCAGCAGTATATGAATAACAGGGCAATGTTTATCGGTCTTATGTGTAATGAAGATGGATATGAGGAGCCTTTTGGGGATGTGACTGTGAATTTGTCGGTTGCAGCACCAAATTACTGCGGATATCTGAATGTGAATGACATGCCGGATATTGAAAAGTTTATTACAGATAACGACCTTGGAGAGTTTACAGGATTCACGCAAAGGAGTGGTTTCTGCGAATATCCGCTTTATCTGTTCAATGTAGATAAGCTTAGAGAACTGTGTCCGGATGGAATGGATAAGTATGAGGCGAATATTGGAATGACAAGAAAGCCGGAGACAAAGGATTTATCAAGATAGGAGGCAGGGACAATGGTAATCGAAGTAAACAAGGATATTGACCGCTATCAGGAATCGGTTGCGATGGGACTTACTGCAAGGCAGCTTATATTTTCTATTGCAAGCGTAGTAGTCGGTGGCGGTATCGTCCTTCTTCTTTACAAGTATATCGGTCTTACGGGTTCTGCTTATGTGGCAATTCCCTGTGTGACACCGATTGCACTTGGCGGATTCTATTCCTTTAACGGGATGAATTTCTACGAGTATATGGGAAAGAAACTGCATTTTATGTTTGGAAACAAGGCACTTACCTATGTATCAACAGAAGGAGAGCCTGCAATAAAGCAGTTAGAAGCAGAACAGAATGAACAGGTAAAGAAGAAAGGCAGAAAGGCTGAACCGGAGACTGTAACAGCTGATTCGGCTGTAAAGAAGCAGGAGGAGTTTGAAGAAATGAAGAAAAAGACGAGAAACATGCTGCTTGGACTTGTCGCAGTCATTGTGGCGGCAGCAGCTGGTATTGCAGCATATAAGGCAATGCATTAGAAATAAATAGTATCTGACCGCAAGGTCGGGAACACAGCCCGCAGGGTGAAGTTCCCGGCGGGCTTTCATTATAAGAAAGCGAGGTTAGAGACATGGGTTTATTTACAGACGGATTTAAGTTATTAAAGAAGGCGAGTGAGCCTTTGTATAAGACACCTAAATCCATTCAGGAAACCATAGAGATTATGGCGGTGGCTGAAAACGGCATTTTTGAAGTAAGCAAAAATAAGTATTCCAAATGCTACCGCTTTCAGGACATCAATTACACGACAGCAACCGAGGATGAGCAGATCAGTATTTTCGAGAGATACTGTAAGTTCTTAAATTCGCTGGACTGTAATTATAAGATTACGATCAACAATAAGAACAAAAACATGGATGAACTCCGTGATAAGGTTCTGATTGCTGAGAAAAACGATGGCTTCAATAATTATAGAAGTATCTACAATGACATCATTGAGGAGAAGATTATTGAGGGCAGACAGGGGATTGAGCAGGAGAGATACCTGACAATCACGATTGAGAGAAAGAACTTCGAGGAGGCAAAGGCACAGTTTGCAACCCTTGAGGCAACGATACACAAGGCTTTCATTGAGCTTGGTGCGGAGATTGTACCACTTAATGGCAATGAGAGACTGAAAGTGCTTTATGACTATTATCATCTTGGAGATGAGGGCAGCTTTGATTTTGATATCAAAAAGGCAAAGAAGGTCGGGGCAGATTTTAGAAATGATCTGTGCAATGGGATGGTGAAATATTTCCCGGACCATTTTGAGGATGAGAGTAAATTCTGCAAGGCACTTTTCATCAAAAAGTATCCGAGCAGTTTGTCAGACAGATTCATCAATGAGATTACTTCCCTTCCAGTTCATTCCATCACGAGCATTGATGTGGTGCCAGTTCCCAAGGATCTGACAACAAAGGTGCTTCAGAAGAAATACCTTGGTATTGAGTCGGATATCATTAAGCAGCAGAGAGTCCGTAATAAGAATAACGATTTTTCTACGGAAATCTCATATGCCAAAAGAACGGAGAAAAAGGAGATTGAGGAAATCATGGATGATGTCCGTGAGAATGACCAGTGCCTTTTCTTTGTGGGAGTAACCATTATTCTTATGGCAGAAAGCAAGAAGGAGCTTGAGAGTGTATGTGAGACAGTAGAGACTATCGGAAAGCGTAACAGCTGCACGATTGACACACACTACTTAAAGCAGAGGGAGGCACTCAACACAGCACTTCCGATTGGTGTAAGACAGGTGGAGACAATGCGTACACTTCTTACACAGTCACTTGCAGTGCTTATGCCATTCAATGTGCAGGAGCTTAATGACAGCACGGGCAATTACTATGGTATCAACCAGATCAGCAAGAATGTGAATATCGGCAACAGAAAGAAGCTCATCAACGGAAATGGATTCGTATTCGGAGTGCCTGGTTCCGGTAAATCGTTCTTCTGTAAGATGGAAATGGGCAGCGTATTCTTGTCGGGTGATGATGAGATAATCGTTATAGATCCAATGAATGAGTACTTTGATATTGCAGAAACCTATGGCGGAACTGTAGTAAATATGTCTACTTATACTGATAACTATGTAAATCCGCTGGAGATGGATGTATGGAGCCTTGATCCAAATGATTCCAAGGGAATGGTAAGAGAAAAGGGCGAGTTCATGCTTGGTCTTTGTGAGCAGTGCATCGGTGACAGTTTAAATTCAAGACAGAAGTCAATCATTGACCGCTGTGTGAGAAAACTGTATATCGACATTGCAAGGAGTAAAGAGAAGTATATCCCGGTGATGAGTGATTTTTACGATATCCTTATGGCACAGCCGGAGGACGAGGCAAAGGACATTGCATTATCATTGGAACTTTTTGTAAATGGTTCACTTAATATCTTCAACCACCAGACAAATGTGGATGTGGATAACAGATTTACAGTCTATGGCATCAGGGACTTAGGTACAGAACTTAGTCCTATCACAATGCTTGTTATGATGGAGTCCATTCAGAACAGGATTGTTGAGAATGGTAAGAGAGGCAAGGCAACATGGCTCTATATTGATGAGTTCCACGTTCTGCTTAATTCCGAGTATTCTGCAAAATATCTGCAGCAGCTTTGGAAGAAAGTAAGAAAGCAGGGAGGTCTTTGTACCGGTATCACGCAGAATGTCGTTGATCTGTTGCAGAATTACACAGCAACCACAATGCTTGCAAACTCAGAGTTTGTGGCACTTTTAAAGCAGGCGAATACAGACAGTTCCAAGATGGCAGAGGTTATCGGAGTATCAGAGGCACAGCTTAGATTTGTAACCAATACCGCATCGGGAATGGGACTTATCAAGTGTGGCTCGGTGGTGATTCCGTTTGATAATCAGATTAGCAAGGATACAGACCTCTACAGACTGTACAACACCAATATTCACGAGAAGATTGCAGAACAGAAGAAGCGTGAAATGCAGAATAATGTCGAATAATGTTGATAGAGGTAGCAATTTGCGACCTCAAAGTATAGCCATCCGGGAAGCTGGGTGGCTGTTTTGCATTTTGAGGGAAAGAAGGTGAGAACATTGAAGATAAAGAAAGTGGATGACAAACCCATGGTCATTCACACCAAGGAGAAAGCCAAGATTCATGCCCACGAACCAAAGGGAGCCAAGATTAAAGGCAGCAACATCTATACAGTAGAGAGAGGTCCTAAGACTATCGGTGCAAAGGTATCTGATGATAAAAAGAGGTCCTATCGCAAGAGTACCATTCATCAGTCAGAGTCGAAGAATAAGGGATTATCAAGATTTAAGCGAAACTATAGAGAATCAAACACTTCCATCAAGACTAAGAACACCAATCTTCACATTGCAGGAAGAACAGGAGCACTTGCAGCCGGGGCAGTAACGGAGCAGGTGGAAGGCGGGCATGAGGTATCGCTGGCAGCATATCTTGCATATGAATCAAGCCGACCTGTTACCGGAACTGCTTCCAAGGGTGCAGCACTTTTCAGGAAAAAGGCGGCAGCCGAGGCAAAGAAGCGTATCAAGAAGGTAGAGGCAGGAAAGAAGCTGGCAAAAAAGACAGCAAAGAAAGCTGCCAAAGATACTGCCAAGACGGTAGCTAAAGAGACGGCAAAAGAAACAGCAAAGACTACTGCCAAGGTTGCTACGAAAACTGCGACAAAGGCAGCTGCTACGGCGGCAGGAACAGCGGTTGCACCGGGAGTTGGCACTGCAATCGGCATGGCAGCCGGATATGCGGCAGGTGTGTCCATAGAGGTCAAGGATGAAAAGATGACCAACCGGAGCAGGAAGATAAAATTCTTTCTGGATAAGATGAAAGCACAGGAGAATCAGACAGATAGCGTGGCAAAGCTGGTAAAGGATCTGATTGTGCGAAAAGCGATTACCTGGGTAAAGGCAGCTGCACCGATTATCGGACTGGTGCTGTTGTTACTTGTTCTTGTAGTTGCCATGATTGCGGTTCCGGTTATAGCGGTGATAGCAATCCTTTACAATTCTCCATTTGCTTTATTCCTGCCACCACTTGAATCAGGAGATACAGTACAGACTGTAACGAGTGCCTATGTGCAGGAGTTTAACCGGGATGTGAATACGAAAGTGAATGAGCATACCGGATATGACCTTGGAGAGCTTGTATATGTGGATTATGAAGGTATGGAAGAAAACCCAAGCAATTACTATGACATCATGGCAGTCTATATGGTCAAGCATGGTGTCGGAGATACTGCAACAGTCATGAATGACACTTCAAAAGGCTGGCTGCAGGCAGTAGTAAATGATATGTGTTCATACACCACAAGCACAGGAACAAAGGATGTGGAAGAAACGGATGCAGACGGCAATGTAACTACTGTCACAAAGTCGGTTCTGTATGTGAATGTCACACTAAAATCGTACAGGGATATGATTTCGGTCTATGGATTTAATTCTGATCAGGTGGAAATGCTTGAGCAGATCATGAGTCCGGAGTTTATGGGACAGCTTGGATATGCCGGAAGCGGAAGTGGCGGCGGAGGCGGAAGTCCTGGAGTAAGCTCCATGACTGAGGATGAAATCAATGCCATCCTAAACGGAATTACAGACAGCAGGCAGAAAACAGTCTGCTCCTATGCACTTCACAGAGTTGGCTTCCCTTATAGTCAGGATTTAAGAGATAGCGGTAACTATTATGACTGCAGTTCCTTAGCCTATTATTCATGGAAAGATGCAGGCGTGGATATTAGTTATGGCGGTGCAACCACAGCGGCAGCGGAGGCACAGGGACTTGATGAAGCCGGAAAGACTGTCTCCTTTGATGAGTTACAGCCGGGAGACCTTATCTTCTACAGTTTTACAAGCAATGGAAGATATAAGAACATCAGCCATGTGGCAGTATATGTCGGAAATGGCAAGGTGGTAGAGGCACTTAATGAAAGTCTTGGTGTGGTCTACAGGGATGTGGCAAGCACAGGAAAGATTGTTGTGATAGGAAGACCATAACAGGTAATTTGCAGAGAGGGCATAGTCCCTCTCTGAGACTGGAGGTAAGAATGGATTTAAAAGATATGATACTGGTAACAGAAAACGACAGGGGAACAGAGACAAATATGCTGATGACTCTGGATGATTATAAGAGTTTTATAGCAGTTGATGACATGTCAGAGCTTGCAGACAATTTGTTGCAGCTTGGAAGAACACTTGGTGAAGCAGATAACTTCGCAGAGTATTACAGGGCAGCAAACGTAACTGTATCTGCGAGATTCTGTCTGGATGATATTCAGCTGGGGCACTTTCTTCAGGGGCTTTATAACGATTCCAAAGAATTTCGGTTTGATAAAGAAGCCAGTTCTTCTGAATGTGTTGCAAAGCTTAAGAAGATTGGAATGACCGATAAGGGCTGGGTGGATGATTTTAACCTGCATTATGAAATGGAGAACCGCTCATTTGAAAGGGGACAGACATTTCATAACTTCAATGACCATGATTACATGGTGCTTGAAGCATTATCACAAAGGAATCTTGTGGTGATGGATATGAAGTCAGGTTCTCTTACAATCGCCCTTGGTGCGACAGAGTATAAGCGTTATCCGAAGGATGAGAAGCCTACAAAGGACAATACCACAATCGGGGTATCGTGGGAGCATGGCATTTATCTAGGTTCCACACTTTCAACTACAAATTTCAAGGCATACAAGAGGGAGTATGGCACACCGGAAAAGATAGAGGATATCTATGATTACAGGGCAAAGCTAAAGCAGAAGTTCTATTTTTATCAGGATATGTCAAAGGATGATGATGTACCAAAGAAGCTGCAGAATGACTTCCTTCACCAGATGTATGAGGATTTTGGAACGATTGAAGAGGACTGTTTTTACGACAGGCTGGAAGATGGAAAGTATGATGAAGGCTTTAAGGAAAGACAGGTAAAGGAAGAAAAGAGCCGGTGATGAGATTTTTACAGGAGGCGATATCATATGGAACAGGAATTTGATGTTGAGATAAAAGAAGTGCTTTCACGAGTACAGAAAGTAAAGGCAGAGTCGCTTGACGATGCCATCAATAAGGCAATGGATATGTATTATGCAGAGCAGATAGTCCTTGGAGCAGAGGACATGAAGGGAGTTGATTTTGCGCCTTTCAGCGAAGGTCAGCTCCCTTCTTCATTAAAAGAAAACGGAGGAAAAGCAAGATGAAAAGTGATTCAACAACAGTAATTAAGAACATGGAGTTTTTAGTAAAGGAACTTCATAAGGAGTGGGACAGATCGGGTGCTTCTAAGGCATCCGTTATTATTTCCCTTGAGGAAGTAGATGGTATCAATGATAAGTTAAAAGAGATTATCTATCAGACACAGAAGTCAGTCGATGAGGATGAGCTGACCTTTAAACAGAGCATTGCAAAATCAAAAGAGTGCTATGTGTTTCTTCGTGTGGTGCGTAAGATTGTAAAGAAAAAGGATAAATGTGAAAAACAGGCAATCGACAATGAATTTGCAATCGAGCTGGATAAGGATGAGTTAAAGCTATTTAAGGAATTGTTTGCAGAGATGTTTAAGTAGAGGAGGACAAAGTTATGGGCGTTGATATGAAGGTCAAAGCGATATACGATTCTGAGATTGGTAACATCACCAGATCAGAAAAGAACTGGAAGGATGTGTTAAAGGTCGCAGGTCAGTTATACCGCTATGAATTTGACAATATCGTTATGGTAACAGCTCAGAGACCTCCGGAAAAAAGCACACTCATGGCAGATTATGATACCTGGAAAAAGGTGGGAAGATATGTAAAGCGTGGTGCGAAAGGCTGCGCTATCTTCCCGTCGAGGGCGCTGAATCCACGCATGAGGTATATCTTTGATATCAGTGATACCGGAGGGAAGAATGTCAAACTGACATGGGACCTTGAGGAAGAAAATCTTAAGGATTATGTGGATTTTCTTGTATCAGAAGGTCAGATTGAGCAGTACGATAACAGCGACAGGGAGTCTCTAAAAAATATATTAAAACAGTTTACAGGAACAGATGTTTGGCTTATAATAAAAGAAGAGTTCGGAGACCGAATGACCGAGCTTATGCAGCTATCAGGTAGTGTGATAAAGGAAGAAAGTAAGAAACGCAATGGCTTACAGCAGGAAATGGACATGGAGCAGCTTGTATATGCAAGTGTCATGTATGCTGTAGGGACGAGATGCGGATTTGACTTATCTGTGCAAGAACAGGATTTTAGTCAGATCGTAAATATCAAAGACGAAGAGATCATTTACCGTCTTGGTTCCATTGTATGCGATGTCTCCTGTAGTGTTCTTAGAGAATTTAGTCGTAACTTAAAGGCAATCGAGAGCGAAAGGAGAATTGGATATGTTAGAAAAAATGACTTACAAGGAAGTGGACGGACTGCTTTATCCGCAGATAGAGATGCCGGACGAGACGGAGGATCTCACGAAGCTGGGCAAGTACGGAAGGATGGCGATGAGTTATCTTCAGGAGAACGAGCCGGCAAGATACAAGACTCTGATGAGATTCGGGAAGATGTACGAGAAGATGGCAGCAGTAGAGGAGGAAGCGAACCAGTTGTACGACCAGCTGGAGATGCAGTATCTGGCGAAGCACAAGCCACAGAATCCGTCATCGACAATGGAGATGTGGAAGATAAGAGAGCAGGCGAAGATGCAGGCAGAGGAAGTGGTACTCCATCAGATAGTGATGCGATTCCACTAGAATCAGATGATACAGAACTGAATAGGGAACTTGATGAAATCAATTCATTGGGTGTTAGTAAGGAAGCCGAATATACACAGGCTTCCTTTTTTTTCGACCAGAACGGGCAGGCAAGCATTGGCACCATTCATACTGAGGATGAAAACAATAATCAGTTTATGCGTCAGTTCGAGCAGGACAGAAAAGCTGCATTAGCAGGTAAATACAATTACCTGAATCCCAAAAAGTCTCCAACAGTACCAAGTGAGTATATCAAACAGGTGCTTATGAGAGGTACAGGTTTTATCGGTGGTAAGGGCAGGGTATGCAAGATTTTTGAAACAGAGATTGATGCAGGAACCAGAGCAAAGCGTATCAAAGCAGAATATGGTCAGGGAGGTGCAGGCTGGCCGGTTGACGGACTGGGACTGCACGGATATGACACATTTCATGGGAACGGACTGCGTTTTCAGTGGCGAGATGAGGATGGAGAGGTTGAAGGATATGTTTCATGGAAAGATATCGAAAAAGAGCTTGGTGTCCTTATTCTTACAGGGGAATACCAGCCTGAGACACCTCGTATTGATGAGCTTGCGATGGACGGACTCCGTGAGGATGATGAGGTCATTGATGCCGAATACCGGGAAGTGGAACCGGAGGAGGCAGAATCAGAGATTGATGATTATGCAATACCGGATGAGCCGGAGAGCTATGCTTCTAACAGAGATTATGTAAGTGCAAAAGGCATGACACCACAGGAAACTGCCGATGAAGACCGCATGGTAACACATGCAGAATATGGTGCAGAGATAGAAGCTGAAACAACTGAAAAAGATCCATCAGAGCTTCAGTATATTACACCGATTGATTATGCCAAGCGTATTGATGAGCTTGATGAAGACCTGCGTGATGCGGCGGAGATTCTTGTAACAGATTGCAGCTGCTACACTCCGTTTAGGGCATTCCTTATGGATGTGGTGCAGTCTGATTTTGCATTTATGCCCAATAAACTTGACCTTATCAGGGATATTGCATTAGGGACAGATAATGCAGAAAGAAAAGCATATTCCAACAATAAGTATGGTCTTGTGGAGTACTCAATCAGAAGCGGATATGTGAAGATCAGCTATAAGAACAGGAATGGTGTGCGAAAGGAAGGTGCTCTCGACTGGCGTGAGTTATACGAGATTTTATCCTATATGGTAAAACAGCCATTTTACTGCGGAGAAGACCAGAAGAAGTATTATCAGGAGACAAAGCAGAAGGCTGACAGGGATAAGATGAATCCGGTCTATAAGAGATTCTTTGATATCGAGGATAGTGTAAAAGCCAATCGTCTTGAAACCAGGAAAAGAGCAATAGCGAATGGCTGGGAAACCAAGATTGATGAGAATGGACATGTAGTTTCAGATGATGTGGTATCAGTATCTGTGGATGATATTCAGGCTGATACAGAATCACAGGAAACTGTAGATTTTACACCAAAGCAGGAACCAGTACAGCAAGTAGAAAGTCTTGAAAATGAGAAGAATGTTGCCGGGCAGACGAAGCACAACTTCCACTATAATCTCTGGGAAATGGAAAAAGGCGGTCCCAAGACCAGATACCAGTGGAATATGGATGCAATCCGTACTTTAAAGCAGATTGAATCAGAAAACAGGCTTGCCACACCGGAGGAACAGAAAGTTCTGTCGAAGTTTGTCGGATGGGGCGGACTGTCACAGGCATTTGATGAGGAAAACGCAGGCTGGAGCAAAGAATATGCAGAGCTGAAAGACCTTTTATCTGATGAGGAATACGGTGCAGCTAGGGCAACAGTAAACAATGCCTTTTACACTTCACCGGAGATTGCCATGTGCATGAACTCGGCACTTGTCCAGTTTGGTTTCAGAGGCGGCAATGTATTAGAGCCATCTATGGGTATCGGTAACTTCTTTGGAAGTATGCCGGCGCCTATGCAGAGAAGTAAGCTGTATGGGGTGGAGCTTGACAGCATTTCAGGAAGAATTGCAAAGCAGCTTTATCAGAATGCCAATATCAGTATCACAGGATTTGAGAATACCACATATCCGGATAACTTCTTTGATGTGGTTGTCGGAAATGTGCCATTTGGTGATTACAAGGTATTTGATCCAAAGTACAACAAGTATAACTTCCGTATCCACGATTATTTTCTGGCAAAAGCACTTGACCAGGTAAGACCGGGAGGCATGGTTGCTGTAATTACCACAAAGGGAACACTTGATAAGGCAAATCCTACTATCCGAAAATATCTGGCTGAAAGGGCAGAGCTTGTGGGAGCAGTAAGACTTCCGAATACTGCATTTAAAGACAATGCAGGAACCGAAGTGACAGCAGATATCCTGTTTTTGCTGAAGAGGGAGAGAAAGATTGATATTGAGCCTGACTGGGTACACCTTGGTGTGACCGAGAACGGAATTGCAGTCAACTCTTATTTTGCAGAGCATCCGGAGATGATGCTTGGATCTATGGAATATGATACAAGGATTTATGGACAGGACAGCAGATATACAGTCTGTGTGAATAATGACGAGAACTTCAATATGTATGAAGCACTAAACAAAGCTATCGGTAATATCAAAGTCCAGATGACAGATTTTGAGAGAGTGGCAGATGAGGCGGAGCAGACAGAGGAAGTTATCCCGGCTGATCCAGATGTGAGAAACTACACTTACACATTTTATGAAGGAAAGCTCTATTACAGGGAAAATTCTGAGATGGTAAGAAAAGAGGTATCACAGACTGCCGAGGAGCGAATCAGAAGCCTTGATGAAATCAGACAGATAACAAGAGAGCTGATTGATATCCAGATGGATGGCTGCAGTGAGGAGGAGCTTTCTGATAAGCAGAGACTTCTTAATGTGAAATACGATGCCTTTATAAAGCAGTATGGAGCCATTACTTCAAAAGCAAACAGAATAGCATTTCGAGACGACAGCGATTACCCACTTCTTTGCAGTCTTGAGGAAGTAAATGAAGACGGGGAGGTGAAAAAAGCGGATATGTTTTATAAGCAGACGATTAAGGCAAAGACTGTCATAGATAGGGTTGAGACTGCTGTGGAAGCATTAAATGTATCCGTCAATGAATTTGGATATGTAAATCTTGCCTATATGCTCTCTATCTATGAGCCGGATATTACTAATGCAAAGGAAGAACTTGCAGAAAATTCCGGACAGGCAACGGATGAGATAACGCTAAGTGATGATGCTTTGGCAGAGCTTAAAAGGGCAGTTCTTGTGGAAGAGCTGGACGGACTGGTTTTCCTTAATCCCGACCGCTACAACGAGAACAATCCTGATATCGGCTGGGAGACGGCAGACGAGTATCTTTCCGGCAATGTGAGAGACAAGCTACGAGTAGCAAAAGCTATGGCAGCGAATACAGACAATCCACAGGCAGAAAGATTTGCAGGCAATGTGGCAGCACTTGAAAAGGTGCAGCCGGAGTGGATTGAAGCTTCAGATATTGATGTAAAGATTGGTACAACATGGATTGAGCCGCTTGATTATGAGCAGTTTATCTATGAGCTTCTCAATACACCAAGAAGAGCAAGGGCAGTCAGAAGCCAGTTTTACAATACAGGCATTCAGGTACACTTAAATAAGATGAGCATGGAATGGTTCATCGAGAATAAGAGTATGGATAAGCATTCAGTGGCAGCTACTAAGACTTATGGTACAAGCCGCATGGATGCTTATTCTATTTTTGAGGATACGCTGAATCTTAAAACTGTAACAGTAAGGGACAGGATTGATGATGGTGATGGCAAGTATCATTATGAAGTCAATAAGAATGAGACAATGCTTGCAAGGGAAAAGCAGAACATGATCAAGGAAAAGTTCAAGGAATGGCTGTTTTCAGAGCCGGAACGCAGGCAGAAGTATGTAGAGTATTATAACGAGACATTCAACAATATCCGTCTGCGTGAGTATGACGGAAGCCACTTACAGTTTCCGGGAATGAATCCGGCGATTGAGCTAAAGCCGCATCAGAAGAATGCGGTGGCAAGAATCCTTCTTGGAGGAAACACCCTGTTGGCACACTGTGTCGGTGCCGGAAAGTCCTTTGAAATGATGGCTGCCTGCATGGAGCAGAAGAGACTCGGACTTGCCAATAAGACGATCATGGTTGTTCCAAAGCCACTTATCGGTCAGACGGCATCAGAGTTTTTAAGGCTTTATCCGTCAGCAAATATCTTAGTTGCTACAGAGCGTGATTTTGAAAAAAGCCGCAGAAAGCAGTTCGTATCAAGGATTGCAACAGGTGACTATGACTGTATCATCATGTCGCACTCGCAGTTTGAGAAAATCCCGATCTCAGCAGAGAGAAAGGAGCGGATGCTTAATGAGCAGATTGATGAGATCAGCTATGCGATTGATGAGATGAAGGAGCGTAACGGAGAGAGATGGACTGTAAAACAGATGGAAAGCCAGAAGAAAAAGCTGGAGGAACAGCTGAAAGCTCTATCTGATGAGAGCAGGAAGGATGACCTCATTACCTTTGAGGAACTTGGAGTGGATTCCATTATGGTGGACGAAGCACATAATTTTAAGAACCTTGCGATTTTTTCCAAGATGAATAATGTGTCAGGTATCAGCAGTAGCGGAGCTAAGAAGTCAACGGATATGCAGCTTAAATGCCAGTATTTGTCTGAGATAAATGATGGCAGGGGTATTGTGTTTGCAACAGGTACACCAATATCCAATACCATGTGTGAGATGTATGTCATGCAGCTTTACTTACAGAAAGCGGCACTTGAAGAGATGGGGATTTATCACTTTGATTCATGGGCGGCAAACTTTGGTGAAGTGACAACAGCACTGGAGCTTACTGTAGAGGGAAGCGGTTTCCGTTTTAAGAGCAGATTCAATAAATTTACAAATCTGCCGGAGCTTATGAATATCTTCCGTGAGGTAGCAGATGTGCAGACCGCAGACATGCTTGACCTTGATGTGCCGGCACTTCGTGGTGGGAAGCCTATCATAGTGGAGTCAGAGCCTGACTGGTATGTAAAGCAGGTTATGGAAGACTTTGTTGTGAGGGCAGAGCGTATCAGAGGTGGTGGAGTTGATCCAAGTGTGGATAACTTCCTAAAGATTACTCATGAGGCAAGACTTCTTGGAACAGATGCAAGGCTGATTGATAAGGATGCACCAAATAATCCGGATGGAAAGCTCAATAAGGTAGCGGAGAATGTCTGGAAGGAATATGAGAAAGGAAATGCCAACGGTCATATAGGCTGCCAGCTTATTTTTTCGGACATCGGCACACCGGGACCGGATAAAGACTTTACCATCTATGATTATCTGAAGGAAACACTTATCCAGTATGGTATTCCGGCAGATGAGATAGCTTTTATCCATGATGCCAAGACAGATGCACAGAGGGATGCACTTTTTAAGGAGATGAGGACAGGTAAAAAGAAAGTTCTTATCGGTTCAACAGATAAGTGTGGAACAGGTGTCAATGTGCAGACACACCTTGTTGCAATGCACCATGTCGATTGTCCGTGGAAGCCTTCTTCTATTGAACAGAGGGAAGGACGAGGCATACGACAAGGCAACGAAAATGAAGAGGTGGCAATCTACAGATATGTCACCAAAGGAACCTTTGATGCATACAACTGGTCACTCGTCGAGAATAAGCAGCGTTTTATCAGTCAGGTTATGACAAGCAAGGCTGTAAGCCGAAGCTGCGAGGATATCGACGAGGCTACACTTTCATATGCAGAGATCAAGGCGGTTGCTACAGGTAATCCTTTGATCAAGGAAAAGATGGAGATTGACAATGATGTCCAGAGATTAAAGCTCTTAAAGGCATCCTATGACAATCAGAGATATGGCTTGCAGGATAACTTTATGATTAAGTACCCGAAGCTCATTAAGACAGCAACCGAAAAGCTTGCCAATGTAAGAGAGGATGTAAAGGCAAGGGATAAAGAGCTGATTGATAATCCAGAATTTGCCATTACTATAGGCAAAGCAACCTACACAGAGCGAGTGGATGGCGGAACCATGATGCTTGAAGCAATCAGCAAGTGCAAGACCGGAGAGACAACTGCAATAGGTAAATTCCACGGATTTGAGCTGCTTGTGGAAAAGAACTTCCTTGGCATCAATTATATGGTGCTTCAAGGAAAGACAGAGTACAAAGCAGAGCTTTCCACAAGTCCTGTCGGCAGCATGGTGAAGTTGGAAAACCTGTTCAATGGACTTCATGAGAACATTGATTTTTTAGAAAAGAAGATTGAGCAGTACCAGAATGACCTTGAAGCATCAAAGACTGAGTATGACAAGCCATTTGCGTACAGCAAGGAACTGGAAGAAAAGCTGGCAAGACAGTGTGAACTGAATGCCCAGCTTGACCTTGAGAACGCAAAGGCTGTGGATGCAGACCTGAGCGGACCGGAGGAAGAAAGAGAAGCTGATGACAGAATGGAATCTGCAGCAATTGTAGCAGAGGATAAAGGTGCTTATCAAGCGGACAGAGAGGGCAGAACACGATAGGAGAGTGAATAATATGAGCATAAGAAAAGTGGTCGCAGGACTACTGATTACAGCAGGGATTGCCATTATGGCAGTCCCTTTTTTCTGGCGGGCAACCGGAGAAAAACAGACAGAACAGCTCATAAGTGAATTTGAGCAGACATTGGAGGATGATTACGATGAAGAAACAGATGTGGAGGAAGAGCAAACCTCCATTAGTAAAGAGGATGAAGCCATTCTTAAAGAAGGCGGTGTTATCGGCATCATTGAGATACCGGGCTTAGATATCAGGTATCCGGTAATGGAAGGAACCACAAGTAAAGTGCTTAATGCCGGGATTGGTCATATAGAAGAGACTGCAGGAATCGGAGAAAGTGGCAACTGTGTGTTATGCGGTCACAATGGCAGCAGATATGGCACATTTTTTACACCACTAAATCAGATTTCCATAGGAGATGATGTGACAATTATCGACAAAAACGGACAGACTCATATCTATGAAGTAACAGACACAGAGGTGGTAAATCCTTATGACAACAGCATTAAGACACAGGGAGAGGAAAAGGAATTAACTCTTCTTACCTGTTCACAGAAGGGTACTATGCGTTTTGTGGTCAGATGCAGATATAAGGAGGCAGGTGTGGATGAATAAAAGATACCGGTTAGGTGAGATAGAAGAGGCAGTAGCAGAAATGGAAGAGCTAATTGACATCGAGGATGATATTGCTGAGATTGATGATGACTTTCAGATAGTCGTAAGCGGCTGGTCTGTGTATGCCGAAAGCCTGAATCTGACACTCAGACAGGGGATAGCCTGTGTATGGGATGCAGAGGAAGGATTATTTATGCCTGATTTTGATGTGACTATCGTGTATGAGGGGAACATTGAAACACAGGAGTGGCTCTATTACGAGCAGGACGGAATGGTCGTTACACTTGGCAACTGGTTAAATGGCAGATTGTCTTGTGAACAGATAGAACAGCTTTGGTGTGAGCTTATCATACCGGAGCAAAACAAAGAACAAAAAGAAAGCGAGGAATAGCATATGAAGTATTCAATTAAGGTAAACGAAGTAAGAGCAAAAGAGGGCAGCAATATCAAAGGATTTGCAACAGTAGTATTCGGTGATTCATTTAAGATCACCAATATTGCAATCCTTGAGAATAAGGACAAGGGAGAGCTTTTTGTATCAATGCCTAGATACCGTTCCAATGAGCGAGATGAAAGCAATGGTGTGATTTATAAGGATGTGTGCAATCCTATCACTGCAGAGTTTCGAGAGGAACTCTATACCAATATTCTTGATGCCTATGCAAGAATTAAGGAACCGGAGAAAGAGGAGACACAGAAGCAGGAGCGTACACAGGAAATGCCGGAGTTTTCCGTAACTGTGACACCTTATGAGAGGGAAGGTAGTAACATCAAAGGACTTGCACGCATTTATTTTGAAAACAGTTTCATCGTAAATAATATCAATATCGTGCAGGGTAAAGAGAAAATCTTTGTATCAATGCCTTCTTATAAGACAAAGCAGGTGGATGAGCAGGGCAAGCCAATCTATCAAGATGTCTGCTATCCGGTTACAAAGGATTTCAGGGAAAAACTCTATAATGAGATTATCTCTGAATATGAGAAAGCAAAGGATAAGAGCAACGAAAAGGCAAGAGAAAGTGCAGAGAAACATCATGGCAATCCCGATAAAGAGAAGGACAAAGAGGCGACGCCCTTTCGATAATCAGTAATCAGAGTACAGGGGCGGCCAAGGCTGCCCCTTTTGAGCACTCTCGGAAACTCAATAGAGAATAAGCAGGAAAATGTTGATTTTCAG